>Ga0126342_10018322_pt1 | contig 12014 bp, 15 predicted proteins | sample Cyp1metagenome_FD_92528 | JGI IMG/M metagenome (GOLD analysis project Ga0126342, IMG submission 92528) | Coral microbial communities from Lord Howe Island, Old Settlement Bay, Australia - Cyphastrea 1 metagenome | ecosystem: Host-associated > Invertebrates > Cnidaria > Coral ... | reverse complement strand
CGGAACAAAAAAACACCGTAAATACCGATGTTTTTGGCTCCGCGCCAACGCAAAACCACGGTATTTACGAGGTTTTGAGCCTCTGCTAGCAAAAATCACGGTATTTACAGTGTTTTGTGGCCCAGGCCTAGCAAAAACACTGGTATTGACGCAGTTTCCAGCATGTTGTCAGAAGCTTTTTTTAGATGCCAAAGGCACAAAAACATTGTAAATTACACGATTTTTACGCGTGGACAGTACCAAAAAATTATGAAAAATTGACCCAAAATCGATAAAAAATGCCCAACAAGGACCTCCAAAACGCATCTTCGAATTTTACCCTCTTTTTTCCCACCCCGAACCCCGAAAAACGTGAAAACCCCAGCACCCTGAAGGATCTTCAAAAAGGTCGGCGGCACCGGCGCGCCCCCGGCTAGCTAAAGCTATGCGCTTAGCAACACCACGAAACGGCGAGGCATCGCCGGATTTCTATATATACATATATTTATTTATATGCTTCCTGCAGCAGCCAGTGTCTTAGTTGCTTCATGCGATACCTCGATGCCTTGACCCAAATGGCAGCGCCGGCAACTTGTCCATATCTCTACACACACACCCCGCTCACCGACCCCGAGGCTGCAGCCCCTGAGGTCGGCGGCAGGGGGCGGCAGCCCTTAAACTCCGGCCAGGGGCCCGCCGGCTCAGTGTTGGTCGTGGCATTGCCGTAGGCCTTCTCTCCTCTCCGAAGGAGAGGGGCTGCACCCCCCGCCGCCGACCACCCCCCCGACCCCGTGGCGCCAAAAACTCCCGTGTTTTACGGTCATTTTTCCCATTTTTCAGAGCATGTGGCTCAAGATGGGTCAACATGGGCCAACATAGGCCTCAAGATGGGCCAACATAGCCTCAAGATGGGGCAACATAGCCCCCAAGATGGGCCAACATAGCCCCAAGATGGGCCAACATAGCCCCAAGATGGGGCACCATAGCCCCAAGATGGGCCAACATAGCCCCAAGATGGGCCAACATAGCCCCAAGATAGGCCGCGGACCATCAAAATATCCTGTGTTTTACAGTGTTTTATTTGCTGTTTCCATTTTTCGGATCTTTGGCTCAACATGGGTCAACATGGGCCAACATAGGCCTCAAGATCGGCCGACACAGGCCTCAAGATCGGCCCACATAGCCTTCAGGATAAGCCAACATAGCCCCAAGCTGGGCCAACATAGCCCAAGCTGGGCCCACATTGCCCGCAAGATAGGCCAACATAGGCCAACATAGGCCAACATAGCCACAAGATGGGCCAACATAGTTGACAGCGCGTAAGCGCTTAAATCGACGTTAGCTATTCCGGCCAGGGGCCCTGGGGGCCAGGAGCTGGCCGTGGCATTGCCGTACGGCAGTTCTCTCCTCTCCAAAGGAGAGAGGGGCCGCCGCCCCTCCCGTATCATCAAAATATCCTGCGTTTTACAGTGTTTTTTTGCTGCTCCCATTTTTTACCATTTTTCGGATCTAGTGGCTCAAGATGTGTCAACCTGGGGCAACATAGGCCCCAAGATCGGCCAACATAGCCTGGCTGGGCCAACATAGCCCCAAGATGGGCCAACATAGCCCCAAGATGGGCCCACATTGCCTTCAAGCTAGGCCAACATAGCCCCAAGATGGGCCAACATAGGCCAACATAGCCCCAAGATGGGCCCATATAGCCCAAGCCGTTCACAACAAACCACGCACCACAAACCAGAAACCAGAAACCCCAAACCAAAAACCACAAACCACACACAACAACCAGAACAACAACAACACCGACAACCGCAACAACCACAACAGCTCGACCCCTATCACCTCAACATGGGCCCCTGGCCGGCTGTCGCGCGAAAGCGCTTAAATCGACCAAAGATATACATAGACATAGCTTGATATACGTATATAAGTAGATAGATATGACATATACATGGCATATCATGATATACTGCAAATATATGGATACATAGGATTATATGAGGAAATATTATACGAGATGGGAAATATCAAACCTCATCACAAACCTCTTTTCAAATTATATGCAGAATGCAGCCGCACACACGTATTTCTTTCTATCGATACGACTGTAGTCAAGCATGACAACTCATTGGGTGTGTTCAAAACTGGTTTGGATGCCTCCGGCTATGGCTGTTGGCACCCAAATTGGCCAGCTTGTTTCCTTTTGACAGTCCAGAATCTTTGCAAGCAACCACAAACACCAAGCATTCTGCACATCTGAATGTCTCTATCTTGATCTGGTTTCAAACTAGTTGCAGTCAGTGCTTGGGCCAACAACAAAAAACTGAGGCAGCGACTCTGAAAGGCAACTTGGCGGCAGCACCACAACCAAGCGGACAGTGAAGCGGATGGTTCGACGAAGTTTGAAGTTGCTACATTGATTTGCTGTCTTGAAGCCTTGTCAAATGAAAACTGTGGTAGAAGTAACTGACATGAAGACTGTGCAAAAATTAGCTAACATTGTGAGACTGTGGTATTTTTTTTTGGAAAGTCTTTACCTGGTTTGCGCCGACCCAAGCCAGACAGCTGAGATTGCAAAGCATGCAGAAAGGGCAGGGTTGGTGTCGGAAAACGGATGTTGGTGTCGGAAAACTGGAATGTTGGTGTCGGAAAACGGAAATGTTGGTGAGACAGTGACTTGGAATTGCATGTGAGGCTTTGGGGGGTGGGGAGTTTAAACAATGCCTTGGAATCGTGACAAGAACTCTTGGGGAAGGAAGGCTGTGAATGGAGAAATACTATTGCATGTGGGGCTTTGGGGGAGGAAGTTTAAACAATGACTTCGAGTCTTGACTAAAATACTATTGCATGTCCGATAGGGAGATAGAGCACACCTAATTTCAAAGTTAGCGTTTTCTGACTTTGACGTTCTTGTTTTCTGACACGTGTTTTCTGACACCGTCTACGTTGGACAAAATGTCAAAACGGCCATCTTTCTCCTGCAGTGCTGCCACAACGTTCTCCTCTGCCGCCCTCAGAAAGCTGCTGCTAAGGCCGAACCTGGAGGCTCGAGACATCTCCAGACTGTCTCCACATCTCCACGGGACTGCAGAGAACCCCAAAGCTTGGTGCGGACCAGGCTCCTTCCAAGCTGCCCGCAGGCTTCAGCTACAAGGCAGAGTGTTGTGACCTGGGTCGGAATTCATCAAAATGCTGCACACATTGAGAAAAAATCTTGGTCGCCACCAGTCCCCCACCGGGGCCCAGTCAGACTTTTGCTACGTTTCGCATGTCAACCGCATACAAAGGGAAATGAGATGCTGCCCTCAGACTTTCCACCATCGAAATACTACTATATAAATACATTTAAGTCCTTTAAATATTGTACATCAAAAGCTGCGCCAAAATCCTCATCCAACAATCATCCAACAAATGTCTCTAATCATCCAACATCATGCCTCTGTCAGTTCGGTTTCTACTTCCTCTCAATGAGATCCGAGGTTCATCAGGATTCAGACCTGGGCTCCGTCCAGAACGGTCCAGTGGACAGATTCATACGCAAAGGAACTCTGCTTCCATTCCTAAGGTGTAGTCATTTGGGATCATTTGGGTGTCTGGATGTGGGGTAAAGACCCATCAATGGCAATTCTTGGAAAATGATGTTACGCCAGTAGATTTTCAGGTATCTTAGTTTCAGACAAACCCATGTTTGACTCTAAGGCATCCACTTTGCACATGCATCTCACGGAAGAAACCCAGCACCAGTCGTGGCTGCTGACGGCTTGCCTGGCAAGGGGGTTGTACTTGTCACTGATGCCAGTTCTTTGGGATTTGCAAGTATACAAGTACAGTACTTTCATTACTTTCCATATTTCACCCAAAAACTGGTATATCTTTGGTGATTGAATATCATAGACAAGTGCTCTGGCAATGGAGATGTTCCCTGCACCAAGAGCAGTACTAGCCTCCATGACTACGTTGTAAGCCACTAGGCCAGGAGCTGGCAACTGGCGAGCTCCTTCACTGGCCAAAGGCAAGGCACACTCTTCAACGTTCTGCATCATTCAAACTGGTTTCGAGACAGCCTGTCGTGCATAGGAATGATTCTGTTTGCACCTTCCAAAAAATGCGGCATCATCAAATTAGAAGAGGCCATGAGGAACGGACGCCGGTAGAGCAAAATGGCGAGCAAATGTCTCGGTCACATGGGAGGTATGTCCCAACATTGAAAACAACGCAAAATCCTTTTTGGTAGGTCAGGTCAATGGTTCTGGTATCTTGAAGTTGGCACACACCTGAAAACACCCAAAGCCTAGAAACAGCCGCAGGTGGTGGTGTGTCCTAGAAGCCATAGTGCTTGAAGCCAGCACCTTCCGTGGCTGCTTGAAGCCAAGGCATTGTTCAGGGTCAGCCTGCAGACACAGCGTTGCAAGGACGGCAGCTCTGTGAACGGAGCGCATGGCTCTGCAAATCTGTTGGATGATTATCTGCCGAGTCCAGAGTCCAAAACCATCCAGAGTCATTCAAAACCATCCAAAACCAAGGGTTCCCTGCAGCGCTTGAAGCAATTCTCCTTGCCAAAAGTCCACATCATTTCTGGCTCCACCCAGACCTGTCAGATTGGAGGCTGCACTGGTCCATCTGCATGACCAACTGCATGGCCAGGGGCCATCCCAACTCCTGGAGCTTGGCAAACACCCTGAGCACCCTGCTGGTCATGGAAAATAATGATTAACCGATTAACCATCAAAGTTGGGAGCATGATGGGTCAAATTAAACAATCAGCATGATGAATCTAGCAAAGAGAACAAGATCTTCCGAACTTCCGTAATGTTGCCAACCAGCAAGATGTGCACTTCTCAAGTCGCATTGTGCTAAAAGCTCTCCTGCTTCTCTGGGACAACTCCCATCAGTGCATTGAAGGATTGCGTATCAGGCTCTAGACCCTGGGCCCTGCAGATTTCCAAGAGCTTTCGACCTTGTCCCACCTCGCCAGATTTCAAGGCCATCGACACTCTTAAGTCAAGGGACCATCGACCATAGACTCCATGATATTTACAAGAGGTCAGAACCTTTTTGCACAGTGCGCAAATTGATTTCTGACTTTTGATGTTTGAACATCCTCTTTTCCCACATGCTATGTTGCCACAAATTATATGAGCGATGGGTCTTGAAGAACACAGAGGCACATGTAAAAATCCATGCCCGGTGTCCAACCTTTTTTGAATGTCAAGACCTCTTCATTCCTCACAAATGAAGTGGTTGTTTGTTTGCCGTCATGATGGTTTGGGTTCGCCCTGCATTTTGGCTTTAGTAACTTGGGGAGATTGCATGCAAAAGTGTCCTCGGGTGATTCTTGTACTCGCACACACACACACCGCAAATCTGCAAATCCTCGCCTGTGAGGAACGTGCGCATGCAGTGATGGCAATGTTGCAAAGTCCAGTTGTTGGACTTGCAGTTGTCCTGCCAGCGTTCATGAAGTTAGAATGTGAGACGGTTTGAAATGATGTGAAATGTGCCTTACAAGCAGTCAATCAGATTCTTTGCTCCAACTCTTCCCTGCTTTCAAAACTTCCAAAGTGAGACACACGTTCCTCTTGTCGGATTATCAACACCTTGTCAGTAGTCAGAAGCAAAGAGTCCTCTGGAACATGGCCAGCACTCGCGACCACGCCAAGGCCAACCCCACGGCATGCATGGTAGCTCCCAGCAGGATAGCATCCACCTCTCCCTCAAACTCTGAGGCCACCTCGGACATGGCCAAAGCTGGGAGGCTTAAGAAAGAAAAAGGTGAAAGTGCTTGAAGCTGTGAGAGTCAAAAGATGTAAAGGCACTTTAGTCATCTTTGGACAGAATCAGGATAATTTGCAAAGCTAAATCCAAACAAACAATGGATACGATTATTATCATTATTGGTATCAGTATCATGATTATTCTATCTTAATAATTAATATATATATATAGTTATAGTTATAGTAAATAAGTCATCATGGCCTCTCCTGTAGGTCAGGTAGAGATTCCCAACCGCTTGGAGGAGCCTGCAAGGCGATGTCCCAGCGTCGGCTGCACGAGGTGGTCACCGCAGCGATGAATTCGCGGCATCGAAGGCGATGGCGGCGATGTCCTTTCCTTCAATGACTGGGGCAGCCCAAGAGATCCCAAGAGATCCCAAGAGATCCCAAGAGATCCCAAGAGATCCCAAGAGATCCCAAGAGATCCCAAGAGATCCAAAATCTCTGAGACTTCTGACATGTAGAATCTGAATCATCTGAATCTGATCAGATTGTTTCAAATTGGAAAATCAAAAGAAAAGAGGTGCCGTGCCAGCTGGGATCAAGCTTCAGATCTGCCAAGCCGACATATGAAGCCAAGGAAAGGGCATGGCTCCAAGGGCATGGCGAGGAAGGCGCATCCATGGCTACATTCGATATTGTGCGGGACATTGCAGATGCCAAGGCTGTCAAGCTCTTCTGGGAAGGCTTGACACCGCGCTGCCTCATCGTTGCATAAAGCCGAAGGGCTTGCGGCCAATTCAGCCTCCTGCGCAAGGAGAAAATAAGCCTTGGACTAAGGGCTAAAAATGTCCCCACTTCAACTATCAAAGTTGTTTCACTTCTCCAAGCACGTACAGAGCCAAGGACATATCCCAGTTCCCCATAGGAATGCGAACCTCGCACAGGCGCTCAGGACACCATTCACCGCGACGACATCATCCTCTTCCCCAGTGAGGGCTGTGGCCTTTTCCCATGCACCGACATCTGCACAGAGGGTTGAGCACGCACTGCGGAGAAAGAGGTGCAAGCGCAAGCCTCACAAAGTCATTCCAAAGGCCATCTGACACGTATGACAATTTGTCTCTTGAACATCGCTCCCGTCACATCAATTGCTTCCTCCAGAAACAACCCCTCAGAGATCTTAATAGCAGTTTCTCTCCCAGATTCTGTGGGTCTTGGATCCACTGGCAGCGAGCCTTGGCTCCTGACCTTCTGAAGGCTCCAACTGCTGTGGGCCCACGCGTCCATCTGCTGCTTCAACGACTTGAAGGCCTCAGTTCCAGACCATGGCAGCCATAGAATAGCAGCCATAGCAGCTGTAGCATTGACTTTTACTATGCCAAGCATTCCCAATACTTGGCAAACCCACCCTGTCACTGGTGCACCAAGTTGCTGAGATATAGCTGATTGAGTTGGCTCCTCGGGTGCAAGCTGCATTGATACAGGCAATCCCTTCTGTTCACAGCCAGTGTGAAATATTGAACATGTTTCTTTGTTTGATAAACACGTGCCTCTGAAACTCACACAACCTCTTTGTGACCACCTGGGCTGGCAGTCCCTAACTTCGGTGTTGACTCACTCAGCTTGTTAGTAATGGCCTGAATTTCCTCAAGTATCGAAATTAGCGTTGTGCCAAAAAAGGCAGGATAGTAGTAAACCATCCAGAAAACCGTAGTAAACCCAGTTAATCCAGTCAACCCAGTAAACCAGTAAAGCACAGGATCGCCACAACCCTTCCAATTGGACCGGAGTTTGCTGCCAGGGCTCTCACAAGTCCTCGCTTCATGGCCGCCAAGAGGTTCACTGCTGGCTTCCAATGCAGCTTCTTACCTTCTCGCATGAAGGATAGGTGCACCACACAAAAACTCAATGGAAGCCCTTCCCAAACCAATAATAGGTCGGCTGTATCCAGAACCTGCCCCTGTGGACATTGATGTTGCAGCTATGTCGAAGATGGTTGAAGCAGGTTGTTGCTGTTATGACGCAAAGGTGCTGCAAGCAGTCAAAGCTCCATTGAAAGCTACCGTGTCGACATACATGCGATGCTCCTGGCATCGCGCTGGCATCGCGGCGCATCAGGGCTGTGAGCCAAAGAAATCCAAGTCAATGTGAGAGCCCCTCAAGTCAATTTATGTGAATGTGCCATGGTCAACACATATCGGGTATGATCATCCACACCAGAATGCGAATCCAAACAAAACAGGTCTAACGGTCTAACCCTTCTGAAAATGGATTGCCATCCCCAATCATGTGCAATTTATCATAATTATCGATTCTTTACCAAAGTTTTTGACCATTGCCCAAGTGACCCAATCAGCACTTTGCATCTCCTCAATGCTGTGCAGCACCGCCATCGAAGCTTCCCAGGCTGCGGCTCTGCAACAGGCACCGATGCACACAGAGGCCGCTGAGGCTGGCTGGGGCGCTCGGAGCCTGCAGGAACCAAGGCAAGGCGGTGCAAGAAGTGTGGAAGACTGCATTCATAGTGAAGAAACTATTTTATAATTGGTAAAATAACCATTTATAGCCGTGCAATAAGACAACACGTCTGATGCTCACCAATGACACGCTCTTATCGTTCCCTGGGCCTGTGCATTGCAAGCTGCCACGATGCATCCGGTCCATTTGGGGCTCCTTGCTGCGGTCGACCGGCAAACCGCCATGCAGCCAATAATGAGGACTTGTCATACTGCATGACTTTAGTGACATCAAAATCATAAAGCAAGAATGCAACAACAAGGTCGCAGCATGTCACAGCCCTCTATCCATTGGTTTACAGACAGTGCAGCGACCACATCTGAAAAAAGGAACATACATATCTCCACAGGCGCAAGCATTGAGCAGGCCTCATGAAATCAAAGGTCGTGCAAACCAGTAAACCGGACCCTGACCAGTGGTCAAGTTGATATATGCTGAGGAAGATTCCAGTCTTACCAACAACCACAGGTGCAGTTTGTATTTGCGCCTGGGAATACAATCCAACAGAATATGAATCGGTTCGTCCGGTTTTCAGGCCTGCGTTTGGCAACATTGATTTCATGACACATCAAGAATGGTGGTTGCCATAAAGGCAGTGTCCAGCTGATACAGAAGGCGATGCTGTGCATTTGTTGTTCAGGGTCAAAATATTGGATAGATCACACCACTAGACCGGCAACATGAATCATTTTTAGTATTGAACCGTCCATGTTAAGGGGAACGAGAATTTTGACCCATATCAATGTTGAACCAGAAGTTTGTGACTTATGCGGTCACACTGCCTTATGCTCTCACATATCGGACTTCTGCCTGACAAACATCTAAGCATGTGGAGTTTCTATGTTTTTTCCAGCGTCGCAACATTATGGCCGTTCGGGGGCAGGGTCAGCAGTCACATCTACTTCAATGGAGCCAAGCTGAGAACCATTGGCAATTTTGCACACTGAATTCGAAAGCTTGCTTGAGGCAAACGGCGAGCGAATGAGAGAAGAAGAACATCGCCGGACTATCACTGAACACTCATGGAATGAGAACGGAAGGTTGCAAAACATGTCAATGTTTCAGCATGGTGCAGATAAAGTGGCTGGACTACATTAAAATTTGATGATTCATGCTTTACTTGTGGCGTTCGCAACTCCATGCAATCCATGCGGGGCATGCGGAGTTTGTCTTTTCTAAGCGACGCGTCTGCACATTCGCAAGCGGTTGAGCGAAAAACCTAAGAGAAAGCTGCGCAAACAGCAACAGGCTAACAGGAGAACTGCATAAACATAAGGCAGCTTTCTTGTACTGGGTTCGTAAAATGTATCACTATCTGCGGAGACCATCTTTACAAAAGTGTGTGTTTTACATCACCAGAACCACACATTTTACAAGCCTTTCTGCATGCCAGTCCTCCAGTCATCCCTTTTTCTGCTTCCTTTTCTTAATTTGACCCCCTGGGGCCCCAACGCAAAATTGCTGGTGTGAGCGCATCAATCCTGGCATCCACCAGATTTGTTTCGCAGAAAGTTGAGCTGCATCCAATGTCAAAATTAAAACCCTTCTCCACAGCTGAGGTGTCTTTTGTGTTGAGCTTTGACATATCTTTCCAAGGACTTCCTGGCACTTCACACCCAGCACATGAATTTTCTGCAAACATGAAAAGTCCATGACGATCTCATGGTCTGTGTCACCATTGCCATTTGGAGATCAATTTGTACAGTTTGAATGGGGTTTCTTGCACCTTCTTGTTTTTGGTCATTTTTGACTATGCCACGCCGATGCACAGCGTGCCAAATCCCACCCTGCAGCTGGCCTCCGCTCTCCGCAACCAACACATGGGATTCTTCTTGGTGGCGGCTACATCTTGTTGGAAGCTGAAAAGCTCCTGAAGAGTGCTCCCCTTGTAGATGAACTGAAGAGTCACATCATGTATCTACTGGATTTATCATGATGCCGAACCGATTGAAACCATTTTCCAAGCCAACACAATACCTGTTCAATAGGGAAAATGGTGCGCCACTTGGCAACGTTCCACTCTAGCTATGTATGGTATTACACAGCCATTCCATTCTGTGCTTGCCCAAACCTATTGTGTCCTTGATCATTCGGATGTTGTAGAGCAAAGCTGTCCATCCTGAGCCAGTCAGTCAATCACAGCATGTTGAGTGAAAAAGTGATAAGTTAAAATCTGCCAAAATCAATATCAAGCAAATACAGTAGAATATGATAGAATCCAAGTAGCTCTCACATCCAATGCCCCAGGCAATGACTGTGACATCTTCGGGCAAACCCATGGGCAGCAACCTGGCTGTAAACACATGGAGTCAGGGGCACTGAAGCATTGGGAAATCAAACGGGAATAAACGTACCTCGAAGCCTGGCTATACTACCACTGGCCCTCTTCGAACAAAATGCAGCTTGAGGCACATCTCCGGTCTGAAGACTCCGCTGTTGCCCACCTAGCCACTGAGGCTGTGAATCTAATCGGGGCACGCTCTGCCTATTGGGATGTTGGAGTGCAGCAAAATTCTGTGTATTTCCGGATGGCACCTCGATCCATTTCTTCAGGATCGGGTGAAAGCCTTGGAAATCGCTGGTCGTGAGTCTCGTTTGAAAATATCATTGTGGTGGTAGTGGTGCACCAACTTGCCATTCTTTGGATTGAAACCATCTGTGAGCATCCCAGCCATTGGGAATGCCATGCCAGGCAGGTTATGTAGATTCTGCACGAGCTTGAGACTTTAGCCTTCAGAAGTCTTTTATGCAGATAAAGTGTTCATCCAATTGACAAATATCCCCGAACATGTCATCAACAGCAAAAGCCAAATGTCGGAATCTGCAAAGACCGTTTGCAAATCCCGAATACGGGTAGGTACCGAGTTCATTCATTCAGTAAGTCCATTTAAGATGCTTGGACCACATCTATACCCCTATACATATAATTATGTATATAATATATATATAGTATATACATATTATCACGCATATTTATATTCCCATGGCGTCTGACTCATGTTGCATGTCACTATGTCTTTCTCCAAGGTGCCAAAAACCTCCATGGAAGGCTCGGTATAGGGATTATAGGCAGGCTTGAAACCTTGGCAGTGTGACAGAGACTGGCAGTTTGTGCAGAAAAGCCACTAAGCATATTAAGCCCATGTGATGGTAGCTTTGGAATTCTGTAATGTCATTACGTTTTCACAAAAAAAAAAAACATGCTGGTTTGTTGGCTATTCATGGTTCAGCAGAACGAGATTCTTTTGTCCCCTGTCTTCATAGAACAGCACATGAGCAGGAAAATGGTCCCCCTTCACCGTCCAACATTCATTTCCGCGGAGCTCACCAAACTTCTGCAAGTATCTAAAATGTATAAAAGTCATGATTATACAGCATTTGGGCCATGTTACCATTGGTTCCTATCCCATTGGATCTTGGGCCGAGCCCATTCCGCCCAAGGCACGCAGCTTGGAGATGCCAATGCGAGCAAAGAAGTCCCGCAGGACTCCAATGAGCTGCGGTAAGCCGATGTTTCCTAAAGCAGAAGCAACAGGCACCGGTGGCTGGGAACATGTTATGAATATGATGAAAATGTTTTTCATGGAAAATATGTGGATATGATTCATGATAATCATAATATATATTATGTTAGATATATATATATATATATGGGGGTTGATCAAAACATAGTTGCCAGTGTGTTATTAGAAATGACCTTGCGCCCGCCCTTGCGCTTCCTTGCGCTCTTCAGGGTTTTTATTGTGTTCCATTACATGGATTAAATATGTATTTAAGAATTGATTGCCGCAAAAAGTTGCT
>Ga0126342_10018321_pt1 | contig 12015 bp, 6 predicted proteins | sample Cyp1metagenome_FD_92528 | JGI IMG/M metagenome (GOLD analysis project Ga0126342, IMG submission 92528) | Coral microbial communities from Lord Howe Island, Old Settlement Bay, Australia - Cyphastrea 1 metagenome | ecosystem: Host-associated > Invertebrates > Cnidaria > Coral ... | reverse complement strand
GGCTCATACATAGTACCTGGCGCTACTTTGCTGGGGGCAGTACTAATTTGGTATACGGTCAATAGGTTGTTACAGCAAACCTTGCTACACAAGCCGCTTCCGTTTTACGGCTTTGTCTTCGTCGTCCTTTCTTATTCTTCTTATTCTCCTTCTTTTCTCTTCTGCTCTCTCGCGGGCTTCCACCTAGAATGCACATCAAACTCCCTTGGGGCCACCTCTCTATGGCCAGCGGGCTTGCCGAAGGCAATTAAATATGTTAGAAGTTATAAGTTACATGTTCATGTTTATCCCCTGATTTCAGCGGTCCCATACTGTAGGTACCGAACCATCCACATGTTTTTTCCACCTGGCCGATAGCTTCTTCGTGAGGTTCACCAAATGCAGTACAAGAAAGAGTTCCAAGAAGACAAGTACCCTCTACAAGGGATTGAAACTTGAATGGGTGAAATATGGTGAAATACCAGCAAAACGCGATTGAAACCCAGTTCGACCTGCGAGCGTATAGTAATAGATGGAGAGGTGAAACCACCATCCAATGTGTTCCATCAATCCGCACGTGTCGTTGCTATTTTCACCGGTCCATCATGGCACCCTGCCCTGTTTTCAGGTGCAGGGAGGGTCGAAACACCCGAAAGGCGTTCCAAGGTAGATGGTTGAGGATGGTTGAAACCTCTCCAAGTCATATCACCATGCCTATGTTTTCAAGGTGTGTAGGACACACATGATTTGTTGATGAATTTTGCCTCCAAACTAAGCCAAAGTTATCACAGCTCCGCCTCAAGTATCTGTCACCAAATCAGAAAAACATTGCTTCATTTGTCTCGATTTTTTGTGCAAACTTTCCCACATCGGTAAAATGGGTACCATCACATGCGGGCTTCTGCTTTTCAATCAACCTCGCCCCGTGCAGGTGAAACAACTTTGCCCGGTCGCGTTTCGGAGAGTGCCATGAGTCACAGTGATCACCCCAATCCAAAAGGAGAACCATCCTAGCCATCAATTTCTTTTCTGGTGGAACGGCCTCCCTGAAAGACTCTTGGAAGCAATAAAAGGTCAAAAAAACAAAAAAACAATTGACACCACCAACACATTGCATTTTTTGGATGGTGATATCTCTGCTTTTGCGGGTGCTACTCCCGTTTCTCGATGCCATTGTTTTGTTTGTGATTGGTTCCTACAAAACAATGACACCACCAACCCGAACCCAGCAGTTTGGGGATCCTTGACCATGATTATATACTATATATAATTCATTGTAATGCTATAATTCTATCTAGACTAGCAGTATTCAGCATTATCTATATATGTAATTTATAATATATGTACAGTAAATATGATATGATATGATATGACATGACATGATATGATATGACATGATGTGATGTGATGTGATGTGATATGTATAGATCCCCCGGCACTGACTGGATCTCCGTGAGAATTCGTTGCTCTGTCTCTGTCTCTGTCTCTCTCTCTCTCTCTCTCTCTCTCTCTCTGACCACCATGGGCGCAAAGCCTCGTGAAAGGGTGTTAGGTCTCCAAGATCCATTACAAAGCACCCCAGTAAATAAAACCAACCACTTCAAAGCTATCATTTGCCACGGTCTTCCAAGTCATGATGGGTATCCTTATAGTGCGCGCAAAAAAAAACATATATATATATATACACATATAAATGGATCATCGGTGTTATCATTTGGTAGGCATGTCCGCAATAATGACCACAAAAGCATGATAAGCTTTGGAAAGTCTCTGGTTGCTTCACCAAATCTGCAGATAAATCATCCAGTACCTTGATGATCCCTGAAGCCAATTTCTGTGGCTCCGTAGCGCATCTTCACCATCAATTTTGGCCCCAAAGAATACATGGGAAGAGTATGAAATGACAGAAAAACAACCAGTAAATAAGTTAAATGTGTGGGAAAAAATAAGATCAACGAATCTTGAATGTTGACTCATGCCATCCTATATCCCATCTATATATATATAATCATAATAATCGTATATAACCATGTATAATCAGATATAATACTATATAATCATATGTAATCAAATATAATCATATATAACCATATAATCATATATAATAATTTGGTAATATATAATAATATAATCACATATAATAGTATAATCATATATAATAATATACATTCCCCTACTAGAGATGAATTGAGCAGCATTCAAAAACTGAAATGGCGCCCTTCATGTATACTAGGATAATAGGATAATGTACAGTAATGTGACAATCCCCTATATGGTGGACAGTATCACTTCCTACAATAAGCACCAAGATTTTTGAACATCATCTTCCCTCTCAAAATGGCATGGCCGTTTGGGTTAGTTACCCGAATTCACCATCATTTACTTTGTGACGTCGCGGCGTGAGGTCACCAACATAATTCATGCAGATCTATCCGAATCATCTCTCACTTACATCGCCATTGATGGCTGGTTGAATACTTGAGTCCCCATAGATGTCCCCACTATGTGATAGAGATCCATGGCCATGGCAGGACTCCCCAAATCGCGCCCCCCTTTCTCGGCTCAGGTGGTCGTTGTTGGGCGCTCGCCCTGGATGGGGACGGCATGGGGATGGCAATCTTCTACCAGGAACCATCGGTTGATGTTTTAAAAAATACCTCAAAACACCATAGGATGGGAAGTATGAAACTATAAAATACTATAAATATCTATAAATTCATATGAGTTCCAATACCACCTATGAAATGGGATGTATTTTACATATTTTTACATGTAAAACATGCAAACACCAGGATAGTGTGCTGAAGTGACCCAGGTGATCTCCGGTTCCCAAGAGTCACTGGACACCATCCTGGGGCCACAAATTGAACTGGTCATGTGCAGTGCTCCAAGTTAGAATTCCCCTAGGGCAAACTAACATAAATATGAAAACCAATGGTTTTCCTAGAAACATAATTTACACATGGTGGATTTTGATAGGTTTTCATAGGTTTTCCACATCTATATTAGTTTATAGGAGCAGCGAGATCTCAACAAATGGAGACCAGCAGGGCAGGGGATGAATAGTGAAACACAACTGCACGCCATGCAAGATCGTTAAACTAAGTAAGCATCACACGCAGCAAGCGCACTTCCTCCGCTTACCTAAGGAGAACCTATCTGACTCACCGTTTGATGTTCAACGGATCTCAATGCTTCTCCTGAAACAACGAACAAAACTGCGGGTGGATTTATCTGAAGGTACAGTAGGGTCTAGTACCCTCAAATCTCCTAGTTGATCATCATTTGCCCCATCAAAATTGCCAGGACAAAACCAGACATGGCACTTGTTGTTCATTGCTCGGTGCCTGCTGGATCTTTTTGACGAGGTTTTTCTCTGCATGCTGCCGCCAATAGTTCTGGATCAGCTTTGCCTAGCGCGTTCATGCTGCAAGCGCTGGATATGGAAAACAAAGAAGGATCATGAGGCCTTTCACAGTTTCAGGCAAGACCATCCTTCCTCTTCTTTTGAGTGTGGCATGATGTAGCATCCATTTCCGTTGGAAAGGATCATGAATCAGATTTTTTCATGGACCATCGGATGGTCATCACCACTCCCGTGGCACCTGCTGTTTCCGAATGACGGCAGTTCTCAAGTGGATCAGTCGTCGCATCTTTGGAAGACTGTGCCACGACGCGAAGGGGACAGAAAAGGGCTACGGGCACGGGTAGAAACCAGGGACTTTCAACTTTCTGGCACCCAAAAAATAGGAATATATGGAAGAAGAATCCAACATGGCCAAGAATCATGGGCATATTCATTCTAAGGTTATACGAAATAGGCATGGAAGCACATGAATCACAGTTACTCTCAGGTACTGTAGGCACATCCCTGGAGCTGATGCGATCTTTCCTAAACCTGGTAGAAAAATCAACATGAAAATCTTGATATTCAGCAGGCCCTTTTCTTTGGCCCCAATCGATTCCAGCACCTGAGCCACTTTCGATACACCTTCTGGATGAGGAGCACCTGACGAGGTGCCCATCGGGATGCCATGTGGCTGCGGATAGCCTATCCTTGGAGTTTTTGATGGATGTATACCCTCTGGTAAACCAACATGACGAACTGGAAAATCACCATTTTTAATGGGTAAATCCACTATAAATGGCCATTTTCAATAGCTATGTTAGTTTACCAGAGGGTAAATATAAACATGCCAATTAGTTAGGATATAAACTCTATTATGGAACTGCAACCCCCAGTAGGCTCCTTCTAGTCCTCCAAAACCACACTTTTTTCGCGCCCAATGGTGATCTTTTGAGAGGACTAAGGACGACCATCGCTGAACTGGATCTGTAGGTCATCCATGGTCATGTTGGAGCATCATTTCAGGTCATGTGGATCTCCCCAAGATTCCCCATCATGTTTGGCCCCTGGTGAGGTCACACCACGATTCCTCCCATGGCAAATCCCTGCCTTCTTTTTAAGTTTCGCCATTCGTCTCCGTATCAAGAACCTCGAAGCCAGACCGTAGCAAAGGTCAAAAAATCCTGATTTCTCGGTGATCATACCCCCAAAATGTTGCCAACATTGGTGAGATTGGATATATATATATATAGATATATATATATATATAGATATATATATATATTATATATATAGATTGGTTTGGTTCAGGCCCTGTGAAAATAGATTGGCTTAGACTCGCTCTTATTGTGTCCGGTTCCATGATCCATTTTCAGGATGCTTCAGCTAAGGCGGCCAAATGCAGGGAACCCCAGCGGATTCCAAAATTCACCCCCCAACTCCACGCAAACTTCTTAATCCAGCAAAACCAGTGACCTAGATCTCCCAAGAATCACTGTTCTACCAGTTCTTGCCGTTGCGCCCTTGTTTTTCCCAGCTCATCCATGGCTCATCCCACCCTGCGCAAGCTCTTCCAGCTCCTCATTTGGGCAAATGGTATGATTTTGGGAGGCCCCATCATCCAGCCACATCGCAGAGAACACACAGGGAACTTGTCGACCAAGAAAGGATGCTGTGGAAATGAGCCTCTACCGCGGTGAAAAACTTGAGACCTGCAAGAAGATCGTTCCTACAAAGAGTCTATAGTCCTGCGTTCTGAAGCTAAGAGTTTCATTTCAGGCTCCCACACAACATGCAATCATCCATAATCCTCTCCAAACCCTCAGATTCTACCTACTTGGTGAGAAAAAAAGTTGCGGTCCTCCAAAAGTTGCGGCAGCGGCAGCGGCGATTCGCAAAGGTTTGCAGCCATCTCATAGGTCCAGGCCTACAGCTGTGATGACATGCCTTTCTTTATAAATAACAATAGAAAATATGTTTGAGATGGGGACCATCAAGCATTCATATGAGTAAAATGATCCTTGCAAGTTCTCCAAAGCCTGGCCGCTGATTGGCCAATTGATTGGCTTTGAGTCAACTCTTTTGGGTACAGCAGAATTCGATGGCCTTTCATCCTTTGAGTGGCCAAAACGGCTTTGGGCAGGTTTGGGTCCAAAGCCCATTCTGTTGATGGGCAGCCCATCATCAGCTGCTCATATTTCAAAGATTTTCAAAGTAACCCCCAAACCTGGTTTCCTGAGCCCTCAAAGTGGTTCTATGAAGTTCTATGTCATCATCTTTCACCATATCATGCATGGCATTAGCTGCTTTTAAAGGAACAAACTCCACCAGCGCTGTTGGGCCCCTGGCATTGACCGCCATGCGAGAAGTTCGCCTGAGGCTTTGATGAGTATCGGGCTCAAAACCCCAGGAAAACAACGGAAAAAAAACCTCCGCACAGCACCAAACAACGGGGCCCGAACATCTCGGTCAGCAGCGTCAGAAGCTGTTGCCACCTCGCCATCTTCTCACACGCGGCCATTGCAACTTTGAAGCCTCGGAGGGGCCACAGGAATACCCCGAGTACTAGGTGTTTAGCGTCCATTCACCATCCATTTACCGTCCATTTACAAAATTGGTTGTGAAACATGGGGCTTGCCCCTCCATTGATCAACCAGTTGGAAGAGGACATCTACGGGTTCAAAACCAAGGTCTGTTTCTGCAGTATTTAAAGTATTTACTGTTGCAGTGTAGATAACGTGACCCCTGGGGTTTGTTCTTTCTCAAGACTCACTCACCATTTCGCTTTTGGGGGCACCTTTTGACCCGTACCCAAATGACAGTAACGCCCTGAAAATTGCGCGAGATTTGATTAGACTACATCTCCGTTTAGAAAAGAGCCACGGCACATTGTGCCGGCACCCAATTTCGCGCCCAGCTGTTGATCTGACTATACAACATGATTGTTCCATCATGTTGCAATCCAAAACATGTTGCCACAAGGGGTATCCTGTTGGGATATGCATAACAACACAATTTTGGGTGTCTTTCTGTTTATGTTTGTTTTTTTTGTGTTTATCCAGATCTCTGGCCATCGTTCCAACTTGATCTCCCCAATATCTACTATCCAGACAATAAGAATTCGCACGCCCCAGTAAACATGTTTAGTGGTTAAAACTCCAAGTGTCGATGGTTGAACGACTAAAAACTAGAACTTTGTACTTACCCTCTGGTAGTCAAAGATTGTTTGCTGGAAAATCTCCCATTTATACATGTTTTTCCATTCAAACGTCTGTTTTTGCTATGTTCCCAGAGAGGGTAGATTTCCGGCGAGTTCGCATGGGGTTCACCCTGGTGGTACCTCCCTGAGTTCGGGACTCAGCTCATCCACAAAATTCCCCAGCAGTTGAAGAGTTTCCGCCCACCTGGGGGATAATCTGTTGCTTCGTGGTCCAGCAACCTACGTTCACTTCCCAAAAAAAAATATAAAATGGTACCTATAGCCGTTTAGCCCATACTTACCTTATATATCTATATAATTCTATGTACATAGATCAACCCAAATCGGGTTTTCACGATTGATCGGGGTATCTAAATGACCATTGCCATCCTTGAATGCGGATACGTAACCGTCACTTTTGATCTAGGTTCTGGAGTGTATGGCACGGATGACACCAAAACAAAACACCCAATTCCAACGGTTTAGAAAGTCATGAAATCCCCATTTTTCATCTGGCAATAAACTGAGACCAATCCCCCATTTCCGGAGAATTCCACATTCATACTGTCAATCATATTCCATTAATCTATCCAACATTATCACCAGTTTATCACCATCGCCATTTTATCTCCATGAAATGGCTAGTGTTATACATCGAATGGGGATTCCCAGTTGGCTTCATAAAGGGTAACCATCTGGTATTTTTTCCACATAGCTAGGGCAGCTAGGCCCATTGAGTTCCATGATTACCAGAAAGTTCATCATCTTTTGCTTGCTTAAATCCTATCAAACCACCATGTTTTGGTGATAAATCCCTTTAAATCCCAGTAAACCACCATTTACCCTCTGGCAATTTAACATAGCTATTGAACATGGCCCAGTCGAAATAGTTGATTTACCCATTAAAAACATTAATAGCATGGTTCGCTATGTGGCTGTTTACCAGAGGGTAACCACCATTGCAACCACCATCAAACCACCATTAAACCCACTCATCAACCAGCCAGGACTGCACCTGGAGCACTTCTGGCACGCGTCGATGGCCACATTGCAGCTGAGCACATCCCCTTGAAGTCCTTGCCTCCCGCTGAAAATCAACCACTTCGACCTACAAAGTCATGGAAGTGCCAATATATATATATATATCACATAGACTCACATATACATTAAATATATGTGTACATATGTAATGAAATATGTGTGTCATATATGTAATCATATGTATGTATCCTATATATTATATATGTAATTGTAAATGTGCATCATATATATAATTGTATGTGTCATATATGTAATTGTATGTAATGTAATGTAATGTAATGTAATGCAATGCAATGCAATGTAATGTATGTATGTATGTATGTATGTATGTATGATATATGTATGATATATGTATCACATATGTATCATGTATGTATGTATCATGTACAGTATGTATCGTGTATGTATCATGTATGTATCATGCATGCGTCATGCTTGTATCAAGTATGTATCATGTTGACATATAAGCTACTTATAAGTTAAAACAATATCAAATATAGAAATAGATACAAATATGAATATAGATACAAATATGGAAAGCAAAAGTGCGTGTGTGTAAATACACATGGTGTATTTACCCGTATTTGTATACATGTTGTATTTACACATAAGCAAATGTATATATATATATATAAATATACATTGACACATACACGAAAGCAAATGTAATTGTCTTGTACATACATACGTTTACCATGTATGTATGTATGTATGTATGTATGTATGTTTGTATGTTCGTATGTTTGTATGTTTGTATGTTTGTATGTTTGTATGTTTGTATGTTTGTATGTACGTACGTACGTACGTACGTACGTACATACGTATGTATATATATACAAATACATCTCGTATATTCGTTTATATACAATGTGTATATACAAAGCGTAAATCAAGAAACATGTATTCAAATATATCTCTCTTTCATGTGCAAATAAAAATGGTTCAAGTACATATTATATACGTATTTATGCTATGTAAATAGGTTTTTGTAATGTAAGTAAAATGTTATATAAATATGTATATATATACAGTATAGTATAGTGTATATATAGTATAGTGTGTATATACATAGTATAGTGTATATATATACAGTATAGAGTATATCTAATATAATCAATATAGTAGTGTATATATATATACCAAAAAAGGGAACCCTTACATTTCGGCTGCTGTTGAGATGATGTGCTGTAAGATATTATATGTTGTTCACTGTCCCTATGATCCACTTGCAGTACCAGATATGTGTGTATATGTGAAGGACAGAAGTGCAGGGCTGCTGCAAAACTGCAAAAAAAGGCGAGGCAGATCCTTACCTTGCTAGCCAGACCCACCTCGTTTGTCACCTTGTTCTGCCGCAAAAATTATATAGTATCTCAACCCGAAGACAACTGAGCGTAGCTGCGCAAATGAAAGCGGTTGCTTATATAGTTACATGTATATTTCAATATTTCTATTCCTGATCTATTCATGTATTCATAAATGCATGTATATATATATATGTGCAAATCCTATCCAACATTTTTAGATATGCATGTGTATATATATACACATAATTATTATACGGATTACATAAAGCATAGGAATTGAAAATGATACATACAATACATATAAAATAGAAATATACGTGTATGTATCGTCTATAATGAGTAACATATAAAAGAAATAAATCACTAAATGTGCTGTCAGAGAATCTTACACATATAAAATATGAAATACTTACAACGATAACTGTGTATACAATATATATATATATTATATTCAAAAAAAAATATACATTTAAAAGAAAAATGAAAAAATAAAAAAAGAAACTGTATATCATGGTATGACTATGTGTAAGTATATGTATGTCTAACTTGAAGTATATCGACATACATACGATACATGTCACACAGGTGGTTTGCAAATGCAACCTATATTCTCAATATATGTATAACTATATGTGGCGTTCAATAAGCTGCAAAGAGAAACAACAACTAAAATCAAGACATGTTGCATAGAATGTGTCATGTGTTCAAACATAATAATGATGTGAAAAATACAACCAATGTATATACACATACATTACAAATGATAAAAATCAAATATTAAGTTCAGGAAACTATCTGAAATGTGCAATCTACAAAATGTCAACATTTACATGTGTGTCTGATTGTGCATCAGTATTCTATCTCTCTCTCTCTCTCTCTGGCTAGAGGTCAACACGTGTTGCTCTCCAACCAAAAGTGGCCTCTACCACCTCTTCAGCAACATTTCCATTTTACCCTCAAAGTAATTGGACCAATTGGAGCTATTTTGACCTTGTGGGGAGTCTGCCGACTGATCAAACTAAATGTTCACACTATTTACATGTATATATACATATATACATATACATATATATATATACACATATATATACATATATATATATATGTATATATATTGTATGCATATTGACGGACAGTCACTTAGACATTTTTGAAAAATGAAACTTCACACTGCACACTTTGACTGGTTACCCACCCATCACACTTAGAGCACAATTTCGAACATCCAGATAATCAGATCTACCTGTTCATCTTGATCCCCGGTGTTCAAACTGTGGAGCTCTGTGTGCCTATGAGGCATCCCATCTCAGATTCACGTCCGATGCAAAGCAAAGTGAAAAACGGAAATATACAGGAATTGATGTACTCTAGACAATAAGACTATAATTAATCTGTAACTATACTGAAACTATCATATACATATTGCTATTAATATACATTCTATCATTTATATATATTATATATATATATATGTATACGCCGCACATGTCAATTTATACAAGTCGCATCTCAAATTACATATGTGTATATATATATATATATGTATATTTATACATCTGTACATATGTATAATATATATATATACATATCATTGCATCATATATCTAAATGCCTTTTCAACTGGTTTGGTGATGTCAAAATATATGCCGACCTGGGTCGCCTCCCATCTGGCTTGCCTCCCATGTGGAATCTATTGAATATATCGATAGTTGGGGGTTATACCCTCTGGTAAACTAACATAGCCATTGAAAATGGCCATTTATAGTGGATTTTCCCATGAAAAATGGTGATTTTCCATAGCTATGTTAAATTACCAGAGGGTAAATCCAAGGATTTTTTGCGACACCAAATCACCCGATTCCGTTGAGGAATTGTTGTTTGATAAATTTTGACCCATCAACATGCCACCACGCCACCATGCGTGGCAAACGGCTGCCTTGGCATTTGCTTCAAAAGGTCCAATTGCAAGCGCCAGTCACAAGCACGTGCACTGGCAGCCATTGCAGCATTCTGTGTCACCAACTCGTACTCAACCTTGGCGCTGCAGTTTTGTAATTTTGAGTTTTTGCTGATTTACAATGAACTATGTTCTTGTTGACGCCTTACCGTTTTAGGGGGTATCTGAGAACCAAAAAGTGACCAGCACGGATTTCTCAGCCTCAGTGGACCAGGACCATCCCTTACGGCGGGGGATCTTTTGGTCAGGTTGCAGCGAGGCAAATCGCATGGCGCCAAGCGGATGCCTTTTTTAAGCGTTGGAAAGTGGCAAACCATTGGAGTGGGGCGAGGGGCTGCTGGGGAAGAAGTTACAGTACCTGTCAACAGTCTTTAACAAAAAGCAGCAAAACATAGCAAAAATGAGTAAGACTGGTCAAGATTTGATGATTCTTTGTGACATCGTTTTGTTCCCTCTCACGGAAAGTCCATGCTATCAACATGCAGAAATGGCCACAGGCCGGTCAGAAGTCCTCAACCAGCTGCTGAAAGCCACCTCCCCACCATAGCAACATCCGGCCGAGAGCTTCTTAACTCAAGATCCCACCTGACCATTGACATGATATAACCCAACTATTTAGAATACATGCGTAGTTATGCAATGATTATATGCGTCTCAATTCTAAAGATGCATCAATTGTATATGTCTTAAATTACTTGAATTATGAGTTTGGGTCAATATCTATAAAAAGGGAATGAACATCCATTGATCAGCTCTTGCTGGAGCGCCTTTTCGCAGCCCAGCATGCTGCTGGAGCGGCTCGTAGCATCTGGTGTCAGCAGAACGCTAGACATCCCACCTCAGCCATGGGGTTGACTGGGCTTGACTGATTGGTGTTGGGGAAGATGTTGGGTAAAAGTGAAAAAGCACATTACATATCTCAAAGCCATCTATGACAGTTCCCTGACATTGCACTGTACCTGAAAAAAAGTCTCGCACATCTATAGTAACGTACACCACTACAGGCAAAAAAACCGCATATATATATATATATATATATATATATATATTATACATATATATATGTGAAAAGTGAACTTGACATGCCTCATGTGCCTTGCATTGCACCTGTCTCAGCAGCTCCATAGCATGTTTCCATAGGCGCCCTGCTCAAACAGGGAAGCGGTGGGTGGGACTGAACCTTCCG
>Ga0126342_10018320_pt1 | contig 12015 bp, 13 predicted proteins | sample Cyp1metagenome_FD_92528 | JGI IMG/M metagenome (GOLD analysis project Ga0126342, IMG submission 92528) | Coral microbial communities from Lord Howe Island, Old Settlement Bay, Australia - Cyphastrea 1 metagenome | ecosystem: Host-associated > Invertebrates > Cnidaria > Coral ... | reverse complement strand
TCCCTGGACCTCCCTGGACCTCCCTGGACCTCCCTGGACCTCCCTGGACCTCCCTGGACCTCCCTGTTGCCTTGGACCACTCAATCTCTTGACCTTGGAGCGCTTGGAGCGCTTGGAGCGCTTGGAGCGGAAGTGGTGCTTGGAGCGCTCAAATGTCAAGGCAATCTGTGAATCTACGGTGAAGCCGTGAAGCTGTGAAGCCGTGAAGCCGGTGCCCATATCCAACATGAGTGTAACATGAACTTCGACGGTACTTGGACGGGTTCTTTTTCAGTGGAGGCCTCTCAGCTGCCCAGATCCTTTGCTCTGGAATCTCTGCCAAAGCGCTGGTGAGCCACCTGCAGATCTGGATATCTTCTCCCCAAGGATTTGAAGATTTTGAAGTGACCCTGAGTGACCCATGCAAATCCCAACCTTGCAGCTTTTTCCACATCCTCATCCCGCAGGCGTCCGCTCAAACGTTGCTCCAGCTCCTGGTTCCAACTACGAGTTTGACAACCACAGCACTATCATCGCTTTCAATGGATTATAAAATAACTGCACAGCAAATCAGTACAGTATATTGCCGTAGAGGTATTAACAGATATATACGTATATATATTATATACAAACATATACGTTGCATCGCAGCACCATTCAACAAACAGCAGGGCAGGTGGTTGAAAGAATGTTGAAAGCAGGTGTTTTGTGCGTGTTGCTTGATGTTGTTTGTTGTCCTCAATCTGCTTCTCACTGCTCTTCGCATAGAAACGCTGCCAGCCTCCCAGAGATCCCAGAGCTAAGCAACACGTTCGTGCCGACGGAAAGATTCCGCACCTGGGAACGAGATGCGATCGTCGTCCACCTCGACGTCAAAAGGCGTTTCCTGCAGGGCGGAATGGGCGGAATGGACCCGTTAGGCCCATTATGAGGCAACTCTTTTCAAGTCATAAGGGTCTCGAGTAAACTGGGCAATGAATATTCCACCCACGGCGTGACACTTCGACACCATTGCACAAGTTGGCGCATGTTTTTTTCTCGCCAGTGGAAAGGTCATGAAGGTTTCTCTGAATTGCTACGAGTAGGGCTCATCACCCTTTTAAAGACTGCAATCGCGTGGGCAAGCAAATCAAGTGCTTGCAAATTGGCACTTCCATCCACTCTCCATCGCATATTCATGCGGAAGCGCACCTCAGTTTGCATCACGGTTTCAAGCTGACAGGGCTGGCTCATATCACAATTGTGGCGCGGTGTGAATAGCATAAACTTATCCAAAATATTCCAAAACTATGGTGGGTAGTGGTTCAGGTCGAGCAAACCACCAGCTTGACCGGGCATGTTGGGCGCTTAGTGACTTACTGCGGCCAAAGGATCTATACTGCACCGCTACCACGTCGAAGCCAGCGACGGGAAAAGCGTTGCCTTCCAAAATACCGCGCATCTCCACCGGCATGTCTATCTCCATCGTGTCAAAAGGTGAAGAAATAAAATATAATAATAATAAATAATAGTAATAGTTAATATATATATATATACATCAAAATATAATAAAAATAACGTGTGGGAAAATGTGAGAAATCACAGGTGCCAACATGGCTAACCTAAACTCTCTGTGGACATTCCGTCAGAGCCTCTGGCAGACAGCAGGTTCGCTACGTCGCGTTCCAGTTTTACTTGCTTCGCTGCAAGCCTTGGTGACATGGCACCCTTCACCAGAACGACATGACCATGACCTAACCACTGACATGCCTTAAATTTACGAACTGTTGCATTCACCATGGCATTATAATATAATTAAGTATACAGTAAATCATAATCATTGTATTGCTTTCTAGTCTGAAGTGTCGCAACTGAGACACTCTTCCAGGATTTGGTAGACCTTTCTGAATTTTTCTTCCTCCTGCCCATTGCCATCAGCACGGAAAAACAATCAGCTGGGTTAGGCTTTTGCCCTGAATCTATCATTGCATCCCTGCCACATCCCTACAATGATTACAATCTACTCAGAGTCTATCAATATCATCAATCACCTAGAAAAAATCTATGAAAATGGCCGCCATGGCCATGTTCGAAATGTAAATCTGCAACTCCCAATGACAGAACTGTGACAGAACTCCTGGCGTTCCAGGTCCAGCATGGCTTGTTCCATAGCCCGCTGTGCACGTTGCATCGACTCTTCTACCCTTCCAGCATCGCCTGCAGCCATGGGACACTGAGCATGGGTCTACTATGGATCCACTATGGAATTGGTGTGGGATTGGTGTGGCCCTTACAGGATTCATACTCTACTCATCTCTACTCTTCATCTTCGGTCTATTTCCTTGCTATCTCTACGATTTACTGTATCTCTGGTGAAGCGCTCAAAATGCTCAAAGGTTGAAAGCTATCAGATTCGATTCAAATCTATCAGCACATGCAACCCGTCAGTGACTCGGCCTTCTTCCATCAGAAAAAATCTGGGCTTCTGGAATTCGTCTGCGCTGGAGCTAAAGCGTTGCTAGTCTTGAGCCGACATGTTTGCGATTCCTCCCATGCCATAAAAGATCCAAGGCCATCCAAGGCCATTTAAAACCTACTCTATGAAGACATATGAAGACGCATCAAGATATATCAAGATCATCCAGCAATGACACATTGCATCACATTGCTAATGTTTCTCTTTGCCAGTTGGAAATTTGACACAAACCCCGGTCCTCGCCAGTCAGCAGCCACCAGAAAAGGATCCCAACGCCTAGGACAAAACGAGACAAAGTTTGACCCTAGGGCTGAATGAAACTTAATTTGTCGCATTGCAAACTTCTCTCGGTGTTGACGCCTAGGGGTCACCAAAAGGCAAAATGAATCAAAATGATCCATCTGGGTGCAAACCGTGCAGTTCTTTGCACCATTGATCACCGAGCAATCATTTTGAGTCTCTTTCATCTCCAGGATTCTGGCCATAAACATCACTGGCACCAGCCAGCAGCGTGCCCCTCAAAGCTTCCGGTGGTGTGGCAGCAAGATTGCCGCAGAAGGCCTGTCGAGGCTGTCAAGGCAGGTCACTAGCGTGGAATGAGAAGCAAAACACGCACAACACGGAATCAATGGAACAATCGATTGGAACTAGATTGGAACAATCGTATTGTGCAAATTACAATTTGTTACAATGAAAATCATGTTCACGAGCCTGAACTATATTTTTTAATATATATATATATATTATATATTAAATCAAAAGCTGAAGTCTGCTCAAACCAGCTATGACCAGCTACAACCCAGCTGTTGCCGCATCATCGGTATCTCACGGTGTCTCTATCTTGGCCTCGCAATCGTAAGTGCCGTCGTAGACATCGATGCCACAGGGGTGCCTTGGAGATCTTGGACCAAGCACCCGCAACATCCCGCAACACCCATAGACCGGTCGTAGCACTGTAGCACTGCTTCCATGTTGCGTGAAATGTCACGTGTCAGGAAATGTCTCTCCAAGATGCTCTATGTCACTGATCAATCTCTGCAATGAGTGGGGGTACCTTGGAGCCACTGGATTCAAAAGGCGACAATTAGAGTCTAATATATTCTAAATGAATCTAGATGATTCTAATTAAATCATGTTAAATCCAATAGACCCTCACCATTGATGGCATCAAGGTCGATGACATGTTTCTGCATCGTTCTGTGTCAGGCTCTTGGAGAGCTCAAAAGTGGCAGCATCTCCAAAGTCCTGGGCCAAACTCAAAGCTGCGCGCCATGATACGCGTAGCGCTCGCTACATGGAAACTTCCGATGGTGCACATAACGCGAACCTTAAATGCAACACGCAGGGGATTCGGGCACTTGAGTCACTTGAGGGCTGAAATCTGATTTATATCAGAGATTGCGCTGCTTCGGCATTCTGCAGGTTTTGCCATAAGACAAGGGCTGACACTTGAGGTGCAGCTTCGTGACGCAATCGCTCCAGCTTGCCACTGCTGGCGCGCCCGGGTTCCACAATCACCGCATTTCCAAAGTCCTGGTCCCATTATGTCGTCAAACAGCAAGAAAGCTTGAGAATAACGCGGGAGACCCATGGTCATGGCACAGCTCAGCTATTGGCAACAAGCTCTGCCTCTATCGAATTGGTTGCAAAAAAATAATATTCAATGAAAATATTCGGCCATGTTCTTCAATGTTCTTCAATGTTCTTCAATGTTCTTCAATGTTCTTCAATGTTCTTCATGTAGTTTCATGTGGATTGCATCTGCCAGGAGAACATCCAGTGTCACAGAGGTCCAGTGCTCAAAGGGCCAAAGCGCAGCCAAGCGTCGACCAAACGAACTACGTGTCCATCCACACAGCAATTGCTTCCAGATATGTCAGCATGAACCACATTACAAGTTTTCAAGAGATCCACCTGAGCGTGCCAAACACTACATCGAAGACTTCGAATGAAGTGCTTCCTGTTTCCTCCACTGGAAGTGGACACAAAAAAAGAAATATAGTGGACATGAGTAGACACAGAAAGGCATGATCCGCAGATATCTACGGCAAATCTATGGAAAATCTACAGGTATCATCAGAATTCATGAGATTTTTCAATGGTGATCTATGGTGACTCTGCACGTCTCCCTTGACTCACAATGACTTCCGCCGAGCCACTGCATCCAGGAGTTGACTCACATAGCAGCTTCGAAGCTCAGGACTTGGCAGGTTCTCATCCAAAGGATGGCCTCGCAGGACACGCTGCGTACAGATATGTAATATGTACAGATAGTAAAGGGATGGGGAATGATGGGGACGAAAGGCGGGTATTGATGGTATTGATGGTATTGGTATTGCATGGTATTGCCGCATTGCTGGGTATTCCAGCGCAGCTTGCATTGGCGTGGAAGTCTGCGATTGTGTACGTATTTGAGGATTTGTGCGCGCGCGAGAGAGACAGAGAGAGAGAGAGAGAGAGTCAACAGAAGCCTTTGTGACAACAATCAAGTCTGGGACAAATCAAATGCGAAGGGATTTTGAGAGAAGAATGTGGAAAGAAGCGTTGTCGGGGAGTGTGGGCTTTGAATGCACGGTTTCTGCCAAAAACTGTTCAAATATGTTCAGCTCGTCGAGTGAAAACACCACAAAAGGAGGAGTATTGAGAAAACCGTCGAAAGCGGCAAAACTGCTGGTGAAAATGTTGAAGCAAGTTCCAAGCGGGAAGCATTGTCAATGAAAGATAATGAAAGTGTTTGCAATGAAAGTTGAAGTTGAAGGAAGATGAAGGAAGAATAGAACATGAAGAATTGGAAGAAAACTTAAAGAAGTGCTGAGGGCAACGTGACAAGGTAAGGAATGCAGGGAGAGAGGAGTAGTGTTGCAGTAAAAAGCAGTGTAAAAAGTTTTGAAATGTTTTGAAGACAATAGAAGTTATTGAAAGCAACTGTTGGAGCAAAGTGTTGGGAAAAGAGGTCAACGGACTGTTGCAAGTCAAGTAGAGAAGTGGCTGAAGAGAAAGTTCAATCACTTGTTGTGGATGACATGACCTGGGGGTACAGCGAGGCCCAAGTGCCGATCAGGAGAGCTCGTCCAATTTTCAATGAGGGATGCAGGATCCGAACATCGACCTCTGCACGGGTTGAAGCCCAAAACAACCCGCGCCTGCATGTTCCAAGACCAGCATCAGTTCTTGATTTGCTGGTGCATCCTAGCACAGCTTGTCAACAGAGACTGTCAAGTTTCTTGTGCAATTTGTCAAGCCTGAACTACAGAAAAAAAGTCATGAAAAATCCATATGCAAAACTCTTGCGTTTGTTGTTTGTGGTGTCCTTCTGTTCCTTTGGAGCTCTTGATGTTCAGGTGCCAAAAGAGAAGAGGTACTTGGAGTACCTGCAAATCCTGCAAATCCTGCAAATCCTGCAATTGAGTTTTCTAATTCTTGTCCCTTTTGGAGCGAAATCGGCCTCTGCCAGCTGCGTGAAGAGCGGTTGCGCTGCCAGCAGGGCTGCTACGTGACGCCGTCGATCCGAGGCCACGTGGCTAAGGCGTTCACCAATGACCTCGGCCGTCGAAGTTCGAAGTCGATTTCTGACAAGGAAAAAAATGAAGAAACAACTGAAACAACTGGTAATATATTGCAATGCGTTTTATAATTTATGATAATTTATAATTTATAACGTTTTATAATGTTTTATAGCATGGTATGCTATGGTATGTTATATGGTATACGTAGTTATAGTATGTTGTAACCCGTTATGCATGCTGCATTAGGCGTAGTTTACCTCCGAAAAATATTCAACAACTCATTGAAGTTGTGCAATGCATGTGCCTTTCATTGGTTTTTCAATCAATGCCTTGAACATCCTCAAACAAGGAGCTTTCTCTTTCAGCCACTGTTGACGATGTTGTCCTGGGGCACAACGTTTCCGCACCAATGTTCTCATGTGAGATATTGACAAGATTTGACAAGGATGCACAAGGTCTGCGGCTCCTAGCAGTTCAGAACCAAAGAAAGCTGCCACGGCCGCATCAATGGGAGGGAAGTGCTTCAAAACAGCAAGCTCAGGCACTTTTGCAGACGACCTGTCAGACATGTCTATTACTGAGAAAGGCCATACGCTGGAAATATACTTCAGTCGTAGGGCAACTATCACCCGCCTTCAACATTCTTCGCAAAACACCCAAAAAGTTAAGCGGTAGAAACCTTCGAAAATGGATGAAAATGGCAAGGTATTGCAGCTGAACGGATGTTGAGGTCAACATATCCCAGCGCCTGAGACTCAACTCCCACACGCTGGCGAAACTGCCGCTGCCCAAATGCCGAACTGCAAGCCCCATGTCGTCCCACGATGTCCCACGTGGAAACACCACAGCTTAAAATCAGAAGACATCAGAAGCGCATACGAGATGCATACGTGTATGAACATGTATGAACATGGCTGGACATACAAATTGTTGATGTTCAATTAAGACCTCGCAGCAACACACAACCAAACTGCAGAAATGATAGATTTGAAACTCTAGACTCGATGTCACTTCACCTTGTAATGACATGAATTGACCAATGAGAAAAGATTGGTTAAAATAAAGCTAAAAGATCTAAAAGAGTTGTGATCAAATGCGTTCAATAAAGCGACCCATCAGATCTGCCATGATCTGCCTGGCTTCGCCCAAACCTCGTTTTGCCAAATCTGGAAGCGCAACTCTGCACCCTGCTGGAGGAGCTCTGCTGCGTGCGCTCCAGGCGCCTGGAGCGTCCAAGCAGTGAGACCATCCATGACTTATACGACAACTTCCGACGATGGATCTGATTGTCGTATAAGTTGTACCAAGCTGTAGCTAATTTCATGTAATTTCATGTAATTTTGGTATGATTGTCAAGTTAAAACATCTGTTATAATATGTTAAACAGGTTATGTCTAAATCACACTAGCCATCTTTTATGTGATTGCAAGTCATCACATGTCATCGCATGGCATCGTGTGGCACATCATGTCATAAGCAGCTGCATGCAGCTGCAAACCAATCACATACCATCTTTTTCTTGTTCAGTCGTTCCGTTTTTCCCTTGGCGCTCAGCTCTCTGACCGGAGGTATCTTCCAATGGCTGTCACAGCGTCCTGGTACAGCAAGTAAACAGTGGGTAGACAGTGGATCAAAGATTCTGCCATGGCTGTCAGCTCCTTTCTGATGGTAACATGTGGGATTAATTCTTCACATTCAGCGGTTCTGAAACCCGTAAAGTTTGTTGGAAATATGAATGCGCCTGCAAAATAGGTTTACAACACCCTTTGGGATGGCACCCCTGTCAAATCCTGCTGTTCGGGATCGTTCATGATCTCTTCGGCTGCTTCTTCTTCCTCATCCTGCACGTCAGACTCCCCAGGAACGCCGTGCGAAGAGATCCTGATCGTGAGGGCGTTGCCACGTGCTGCAACGGTGATGCAACGGTGATGCAACGGTGATGCAACGGTGATGCCCCCATATCTTGATCTTTGGGGTGAGACTTGGCTGAGTTGGCCCCTTTCTTTTCATTTTTCCAACTTGGTCCAACTGGTCATATCATGAGGAAAAACTAACAGCGACCAAACTTGAGTGAGCTGACCTATCTCTACATTCCCCCTGAATGGTCACCAGGCTTTGGCCATCATGCCATGATTCTGCAAAGCAAAGTCTGTTTCGGATTGGAATGTGTCCCATGACAAATGACAGATAATGACAGAACAGCATTCCTCCATGGATAAAATAAAAGGATTCATGTCAGAGGAGTCGGTCACAAGGAGTCGCAAATAGTAGCAGCATGATGCAGCATGTAGGAGCAACATAGATCAACATGGAGCAACATGTCCTCAAATAATTATCCTTCAACAATTCCAAGTGTCTCCAATGTGATGAGGCCCTTGAGTTTATGACGTAGTTGCCGCCTTTCTGCGACTGTACGCCCCATTGTCCCACCACTAGAGGCCATTGTCACCACAGTTGCATCAGGGTCATCCAGCAACTGCTCCCATCCATCACTGTCACTCAATGGCCTACAGTGGACTCCGCAAACAGAACCGAGGAAACTCACCTGTGCATCATTGTTTCTATTCAAAATTCTTGGCCAAGTGCCAAGTGTCTCTTGTGGCCTTTGAGGAATGCTTCTAGTCCCGACAACGAAGAACTGCAAACAGCCCCTGTAACTGCAAAAGATTTCCCGTCCAACGCTGCTTGCATGTCAACAGGCTCTACAGACTCCGGGCCGTGCCTCTCTTCAAACAGCTTTCCATGGTGACGGATGCCCGAATGTGGATGTGATGTCAGGTACCACCACCATACGCCCTGCAGCGACTCCTCCTTGCTATTTTCTTTCTCGCTTTCGGGCGTGCCACACGAGTTTACCTTTGAAGAGTACTTGCCGCGGCCTGGCAACGTTCGAGAACTACATTCAAGACCATTCTAGTTTAACAGAGCAGGAAGACTAAAATCAGTATGAACCTGGTGTGTCAATGCGCTGTGTTGGTCCAATACAGTCAAACATCTCAAGAAAACATGGACAATCATATGATGAAATCATATGAATGATAAAATATAGTGAAATCATAAAGTCGTATAAACTTTATAGTATAAACATGTATAAACTATATTAAACTATTATAAACTCGAAGACTTCTGATGTGTACCCAGTGTACCCACTCCGATCCCATCGCGGCATCGCCAAGGCACGGTGCGAACGAACGAAACTGAGCCAGATGGGATAGCGCTGCTCGATCCGCTGAGCCACGCGCTTGGTGAGTGGAACCCACACCCGACGATCGCGTTGTCCAAGGCTGCGGGGGATCGCCGCTCCAACTTGTCCAAGCCGTTCGGCAATGGACCTGGGCCACGTGCCACGTGCCACTTAAACGACTTTCGCAAACCGGTGACATCTGGTGACATGATGTGACATGTGCTGACATCTGATGCCCAGATCTTCCCGAGTGTTCAAGAAATCTAAATAAATATGAAGGAAACAGAAGGAAATTGACATTTTGAGCCAAAGTAGGGGGGTAAAGAATGAAAAAAACTCCTATAGTTTGCCTACAAGGGTCTGATTCTGGTACAAATCGTAGCCCCTTCCCGCAGGGTACCGAGGTTTCATGCCATAGAAGAAAGTTTCGATGGCCGTGGATTTCAGAGCAAGATCTCCTGGCATAGCAAAAGAAACAATCACACAATCATCAAGATGTGCCCTAATTAATACACTTTGGGCAGCCAGCATCTTGACCAAAATGATCATGCTGGGTCGTAACTTTGGACAAACTCAGGACCACGCAGGGTGGAAAACCTTGATGTGGATGGTTTCAACCGCTGAAAGCAAGCTGCAACGAGTAATAAAGTAATATGATGTTTCCAGCTGATCGCACCTGGATTTGCATAAAGGAAACGCGGAGCTAGCCCAGGGATGTGGTGGAGGACAGTCTGCACTGCATAGACATTCCTCGGAAGAATGACTGATGCATTGACATCATATACGTGAATGTAAAACATTGAAGAAGAGGCAAGCAACATAAGAGAAAAGGGATCAAAAAGGCCTCAAAAAGGCATCAGGATACAGTCTCCCATCATATCCCATCAGTATCCCATCCATTTCGGTTTGCTGCACACATGTGAGGATAGAGCCACTGCAGCTATGAGTCCTGGTCGGGCAACCAGGTCCTTCGCTCACCGTCTGCAGCGTCTGCAGCGTCTGTCTTGTCTGCCTTGTCTGCCTTCTCATCTTTGATCTCTGCTTTGAGCGCGGCATTGTCTGCCTGCCACCGGGGCACCACAAAACTACGGTATATCATGAATACATTGAATACATAGAAGGCATTGAATGCATGGCTGAAGCATGTGTTTCAACGCCATGGCTCTCAGGTCGAAGACCCATCGCAGGCTGACCATGATAATCATGACGTCAATATATGGGTGCATAAATAAAGGTATTAATATGTATTAATGACAATAACAGTTACCGAAAGAAGTTTAGAAGTCAAACTTCCGACAATATGAACAGATGTAAAGCACAGGTGGGAAGAGTCAGGGAAGAGCAGAGAAGAAGAAAGAAGATCAGAGAAGAGAAAGAGTGAGAAGAAAGAAGATGCAGGCGCGCGAAAAGGTAGAAAAGTCACGATTCACTGTCTTCCTCCAATGATGTGTAGCTCCGGAGGGTCGAAAAGTAGGCTCGCTAAAGCTGCGGGTGCGGAGCCATCTGGCCAAATGAGATATGAAAAATTGCACGCCGTTGTGGCGCGAAGTCCGTTTCCAAGTCAAAATGCTAAAAACACACCATGCTCGGACCACTTTTGGAAATTGAGATGCAAGGACGGATGCCGTTTGCCTCCAAATTCTGGAAACAGGGAAGCCACAGGGAAGTGTTGCTTGAACCATTCCTGCACGCCGTTGTGGCTCGAAGCACTTTTCCAAGTCAAAATGTACAAAACACCTCAGTGTCGGAACACTTTTGGAAGTTGAGATGTCAAAAAAGTGGATGCCGTTGAGGCGCAAAGCACATTTCGAAGTCAAAATGCACAAAACACACCAGGTTCGGAGCACTTTTTGAAGTTGAGATGTCAAAAAAGCGCGCGGCGTTGTAGCACGTTTCCAAATCAAAAATGTTTAAAAATGACGGTCTCGGACCACTTTCGGACGTTTAGATGTCGTTTTGCGTGGCAGGTGCAAGGGATTGTGCACCTTGTCAAAAGTGAGCAAAACTTGACGGTTTTGCAGCAGTTTCAAAAACGATGGCAGGCGTGGGACATTTGCAGAGGATCTGGAAAGATGCATTTCGCGCAGCAGGCGCAGTACAAGAGACATGTTCATCAGAGATGTTGGGAGGTCAGGGCACTGATTTCCTGAGAAGGGCTGCATTCTGGAGCATCAGATCTTCAGGTTTGCTGACATGATTTTGTGTGACAGGTGCAGCACTTCGTATGACCTGGCATCACTTTTTCGTGGCAGGCGCAATACATTAGGCAGATGGAGTGGAAAAATTGCAAAACGCATTGGTACGAGGCCGTCAGCTCTGCACTCAACGTTCTATTTTTGAAGGACGTCTCGAAGAATTGCTTCGTTTTTAATGTTGTCAACTTCGAGAATTGAAAGAAGTCTCGCAGAATTGCTTCGTTTTTGATGTTGCCAACTTCGAAAATTGAGGAAGTCTCGCAGAATTGCCGCGTTTTTGATGTTGTCAAATTGTCAAGTTCAAAATTGAGGAAATCTCGCAGAATAGCTTCGCTCTCAAGCTTGCAGATAGACAGATAGATAGACAACTACAACTACTACTGCCAAAACACTACAACTACAACTGCAAAGACTACAACTACAACTACATTACACTACACTACGCTAATTACAGTACACTCATTACAACGACAACGACGACGACGACAACAACGACGACGACAACAACTACAACGACAACGACGACGACAACAACGACGACGACAACAACTACAACGACAACGACAACGACAACGACAACAACAACAACAACAACAACAAACCACCAACAACAAACCACCAACCACCAACCACCAACCACCAACCACCAACCACCAACCACCAACCACCAACCACCAACCACCAACCACCAACCAC
>Ga0126342_10018319_pt1 | contig 12016 bp, 18 predicted proteins | sample Cyp1metagenome_FD_92528 | JGI IMG/M metagenome (GOLD analysis project Ga0126342, IMG submission 92528) | Coral microbial communities from Lord Howe Island, Old Settlement Bay, Australia - Cyphastrea 1 metagenome | ecosystem: Host-associated > Invertebrates > Cnidaria > Coral ... | reverse complement strand
TTGCAACCCTTCGCCCCCCCTTCCTCAGTATCACTTCTCATCCCCTGGCAAACTATCTTGTTCCGAACCCCAACAGACGCTGCTCTCTGTTGCGCTTCAAAGTTCCTCCATTTTCCTCCATTTTCCTCCATTTTCACCCTGCTTTTAACGATTTTCCTTCATTTTCTGTCGCCGCACTCCTCGCTGCAAACTTTACACTCCATACTGCACACTTGACACTCCACACTCTACACTTTACACTCTACACTTCACACTCGACACTCTACACTCCACATGTTACACTTCACACTGTACACTCCTCACTCCATGTACACTCCACGCTCCACATTTTACACTCTACACTTTGCACTCTACACTCTGCCCTCCAAACTTTGCACTTTACACTTCACACCCCACAATCAACACTTCGCACTCCACACTCCACACGCTACACTTTACACACTGCGCTTGACACTCTACACTCTTCACTCTTCACTCCAGACTTTACACTTTAGACTCCTCACTCCCCACTGCACACTTTACACTCCACACTGCGCACTTTACACTCCACACTCTACACTTTACACTCTACACTTTACACTCTACACTCTGCACTCCACACTTTACACTTTACACTGTACTCTCCTCACTCCATGGTGGGTGAAAGATTGTATGTTACTCCACACCTTATACTCCACACTCCACACTCCATACTCCACACTCCACACTTTCCACTCCACACTCCACACTTTACACTTGACACTCCAGACTCTACACTTTACGCTCTGCAGTTTACACTTTACACTCTGCCTTTTACACTCTACACTCTAAGCTCCACACTTTACAACACTTTACACTGCACACTCCCCCCACAGCAGCCACTCTCCACCCCCTACTGTAATGATCCTCAGCCCGCTGGTTCATCGCCTACTAGAAGCCCAAACCATCTGCAGCACTTTTGGAAGACTTCTCCTTGCTTTGCAACCGTTCGCCCCCCCTTCCTCAGTATCACTTCTCATCCCCTTGCAAACGCTCTTGTTCTTCCGAACCCCAACGAACGCTGCTCTCCGTTGCGCCACTTTACACTGTACACTCCCCCCACAACAGTCACTTTCCACCCCCTACTGTAATGATCCTCAGCCTGCTGGTTCATCGTCTATTAGAAGCCCAAACCATCTGCAGCACCTTTGGAATTGTTATCCTTGGTTTGCAACCCTTCGCCACCCCTTCCTCAGTATCACTTCTCATCCCCTTGCAAACGCTCTTGTTCCGAACCCCAACGAACGCTGCTCTCCGTTGAGCTTCCGAGTTCCTCCATGTTCCTCCGTTTTCCCCCTGCCTTTATCGATTTTCCTTCATTTTCCGTCGTTTTTTCCTACCTTTTTCCCGTCATTCCTCCATTTTCCGCTATTTTCCCCCTGTTTTCAACGATTTTCCTTCATTTTCCTTGGTTTTTTTCCTCCCATTTTCCTGCCGGAGTCAACGGACCTAGGGGGAATCGAAGCCTACCGTCACCTCTTTGCGTAGTGGTGCATGCCCCCCAAAAAAGTTCAATTTGCTCGGCCTCCGCTGCAACTAATTTCGAGCTTCCGGCCCCTCACGCGACGTCCGCCCCCTAGACCCCCTAATGCTCAGTTCGTTCGCCAAAACAACTTTGCCTAGCCTATCGGCTGGCCTTCGTAAAAAAAAACAACCGTTTCCGATAAGGCCCGCACCTCCGAGATGAGGTACCACCACTTTCCAAGCCCCAGATCAGAGGAAAGCCTGATGAGGCATGTTTCTGGAACAGTGCGCTTTGAAAAACTGGCCTTGCAACCAAGCTGTGGGCTCCAAGACTTCGATGAGGATGCTAAATGGCCGCACGAAAGCTTGCCTCAAGAAGAGCAGGCAGGACAAACAAGAAAAGCACATGAAACACGCGGCATATCTGCAACGTCAACAAACCCGGCCTTGACAGCACAAGGCAAACGTGAGTCCACAAACATGGGTGCGTGACGCACATGATGGACCCAAGAAGCTCCTACAGCAGCGAACAGGGCTTGGGGTAACAACATCACAAGAAATATCAGCTTCAAAAAGATTATCACCCCAGTATCAGAAAAAATGGGACCAAAAACATATTCCACTATAGGGGCAGGGACACAACACATCCCCCTCCAGTTTCCATGTTACAAAAAGAAATCCTGGGACGCTGCTTGGCGACGGAAATGCCATGCTTTGAGCTGCGTTCAGTTGCACACTACCCAGTCACATCCCCACACAAATATAAGCAGTCTTGACTGTAAATACTGTATTCATGGGCAACCTTTTTTCACCCGCGAACCCTTGTTTTTTCACCCCGCATTTATTTTCACCCTCCACACTTCTTTTCCACCCGCCACCCTTTCGTTTTCACCTTCTGAGAGTGCACGTAGCGTATGGGATGGGGAGTGGGAAGCGTGGGATGGAGAGTGTCCAGCGTAGAGGGTGTGGAGTGGAGAGTGTGGATCGCGAAAAGTGTGGCGTGTGAAGTGTGAAGTGTAAAGTGTGAAGCGTGACATGGAAAGTGCGGTGGGGTGTGAAATGTGGAGGAGTGTGCGAAGTGTTAGGGTTCTACCTGAGGAAAGTTTAATTAATTTCTAAATCTAGTTGTAACTGCAATCGACAATTAGTTCAAGCTAGTTGTAACTATTCTTGCTTTTTTTGCGCGCTTGTTGCTGCTGTCATCTTAGCAAAAACCGGGAGTTCCAGAGTTAGTTGTAACCAGTTGTAGCCATTTCCGGGGGGGGGTGCAGTTTTCCGAAGATGGTTGCGTTCCACAGTTCCAAAATGCGCCGATGGCTTTTCTGCATTGGCTGAAGTTTCTCTGGGAGGCACCGTACTTCCACTTGCTGCTGATGATGACGGAGTAGACGATGGATGGCATTGGCTTTGGCGCTTGCTTGGGTTCCGCAGGTCGGCCCCCTTTGCCGTCTCCTTTGTTCAACGCTCTTTCATCAGGGCCTCCTGCTTTCATGGAAAGTTTGTCAAAGCCACAACGTCATCACGAGGAAGAAGTCGAAGCCAAGTTGCTCCGGCTGCATTTTCCTTTGCGGCGCTCGCCGCTCTGAGGTACTTTTGTTCCAACACGTGCGGCATCTCTACTTTGTTTCTACGCATCTCCAACTGTCTTGGGATTCCGAGCGCTTGCCATGTACGCTGGGCTGATGAACTTGAAATGCAAGTCGTTGGAGATCCCCAGGAAGTACGTGTACGATGAGCATCTGTACACTCCAGCAAGCGCTTCTCGAATGAGAGCGCTTTGCTTCGACCATATCTTCTCGCGATACTCTCTCTCTCTCTCTCTCTTCGACATCTTGCTCGCGTCAAATTCCTCTTCATTGAAGTGTATCCCTTGATTGATCTCGGCGCCCATCCTGTCTCGAAGAGATGGATGGCGCAATCCCTTACACTGTGAGCACCCTTGTGCACCCATATCATTACTGCATTGGACCCCTTCCACCCTTGACTGCATCTCCATTCAATGTGTCATCATCTGGTTCATCAAGTGGTCCATCTTCTTGGACACCATGGAATGCATAGTTCCCTTTAAGATCTATTCTGGTGCAACTGGTTCGGCAGTCATCAGGGAGACCGGGTGAGTGTCTTTTCAAAAGGAATTGAGAACAACAGCCGACGGCCTCTGAATACCAGTACATTGCGCCGATGTTCTCTGCAGGGATAGCCTTGTTCCTTGATCCAAGTTCGATCTTCCCCCTCCCTGCTGGAAGGTCCGTTTCAATCTCGTCTTACTTGTATATTCACGCTGGCAATTGCCTTCTGGATTTCTTTGGTTTCTGCCTCGGTATCATCAATAATGATTCAATAATGATGACATCAGGGTCGTTGAGTTTCTCTCTTGGCTCCTGATCCATCTCCATCGTCTTCTCTTCTGTTGCTACGTCGCCTTCTTTGATGTTTGCAGCACGAACACGCTGAAACGGTGGGATGTTTCCTCGTCTTGGCTTGGAGCCTGTTCCGGTTCCTCATCTTGCTCACATCACCTTGGAAAAACTCACGCAAGGCGACATTCAACGAACAGTTGACGCATGAAATGCGGTTGTTCTTGTATGGCTCCCGATCACAGTTCCCATCAAGCTGCCAGTCATCGCAGAGGTCCAATACGTCAATCACCATCCAGTGAAGCACCAAGTTGTACGATGGCTCGAGTAGGTTCATACCACACACTGCGCTCATCCACGCATTGGCCCCGGCCTGAACGTACATGATCACCTATACCCGCTGAACCTTCATTGGGTGTTGCATTGTTTTCGGACTTCTCTTTGGGTTTCAGGAGGTCCGGCGTCATCTTAAGTTGTCTGACCAGCTGTAGATCGATCTTCGATCCTCCGGGGACCGACAGGATACTTGAAATGCTACTCACGACTTCGGGTTTACATCCGCTGAGCATCAACATCTTCTGTCTTGCGAGGCACTTCTCCTTCCGCGCCCCAGCAGTTGGCGCCAGTTTTTTTGCATTTTTGGCTGGGTTGCGTGGATGGAAGCTCTGATTTTTAGGCTCAAGCTTTCCTTTGCACTATGTCTCGAGCAAGTAACCAAGCCTCTGCGCAAGATTTTGTTCACATCTTGCGAGGGCGTGCAACTGTTTTCCATGCCCCTGATTTGGCATTGGGCGTGGAGGATTTTGTAGAAAAACATTGAGAAGTAATCTGCGGGCTCTTAGAAAAGACACATCGGCGAATGTGACTGCGTTACTGTGTTGCAGCCAGCTTGCAAGGCCGTGTTCAAAGTTGGGCCAGAGAATTGCAAGGACTGGGCTCAAAAAGTTGCAATGCATTGGCAATGCATCCAGTTTTGTCGCACCAAAGCCAAGTCAATGTCCAGTGGCTAAAAATTGCATCGCGCAGTTGCCAAAGTTTGCGATCGGCTGCTTGGCAAGTCACCTGCTGGAGAAAGATCTGCTGAGCCCAATCTTGCAAGAAATCACGCAAGCAGCAAAAAGGCATCAGACCAAAGTGCAAAAATTTGCCTGTCGTGTCAGACACCAGTGAAGAGGAGCTTGCTGTTGCAGGAGACAGTGTTGCCAAGAGAAGATTAGCATTTGAAAACGTGGACTTGACTCCTCCCAAAGCTCCGAGAACTTTTAAGCCCGAGTCTCCTGATGTTTGTTCTGTGGCCAGTTCTCCTGTTGCTGCAGTGCCAGTTGCATCAGCTTCTTCTCGAGAGTTTTTTGACTCTCACAAGTTGGAGTATGTGAGAATGACTGGTTCCACAGAACAGAGATCGCCTTTGGTGGAGGGCCCATCCGGTTTCTGTGTGGCCCACTTTGGTTCAGACACTGTGGCGACAGATGTACCAAATTTGGCGCTGCAAGCTGCAAGTGCAGAAACCTCCTCCCTCTAGGAAGACCACGAAAGTGAAGAAGAACAAGACCAAGGTGAAGAAGAAGCCAGCATCTTCAGCTGCTGCTGGAGCCACAGCTGCTGCTGCTGCTTCTTTGATCGCCGCACCTTCTTTGGGAGCCGGGGCTCCTCCATCTTCACCAGCTGCTGAACCTGCTGCCCCTGAGAGATCCCTCCCTTTAGGTGAATACTGTGTAATGTACTATAAGGTTTCAGATGCCAGGCCCATAGCTTCTTGGGGCAACAGGCAGAAATTTGGATTGAAGTCTATTTCTTGTCATGTTTCCCAAGCTCAACACAAAATTGAGAAAGCGCATGACATGTTGAAGTCCGGCACTCCTGAAGTGGAAGTGAAAGCTTGGCTGACCAATGGAAAGAAATCTGCTGAGGATGTGAACTAGACGTGCAGAGACTTGTTGCAAGCAAAATAGCAGGGGCCAGAGGTGTTAGCAGCTGCAGCAGAGACTGAGGTAGGTCTGTGAGGCAGAGGCTGAACTTTAAACACCTGACTGAAGTACTTAGCGAGCTTCTCAAGTTGCAGTGTTTTCCTCTTTTTTTTCATGTTTGGCCTTTTGCTATAGCGGTTTGAATATGTTTTGTTTCACACTGCTGAGCAGCAAGTTTCAAGCACAGTTTCAAGTCTTTGTTTCTGGAGCTGACCTGGCTCCATTCTGATTTGCATGGTGTAACTGCCTTTTGTTTGTAGTTATGGCGGCAGCTTCCGGTGCGCCACCACTTCCTCCACCACCTGGAGGATGGTCCAATGATAAGGACCATCCTGGGCTCGAACCTGTTGAGGAAGAAGAAACATGGGAGTGGGAGGGCCTTTCGAAGTGTAAGGTTTGTGTATATAAGTCTTACCTTCGCAAGGGTGGATGCGCATATTGGGTGTGTGACTCTAGGTGTTGGTTTATGTATGTTTTTTGTTTTTGTTGAAGCAAGTTTTTCATGGTTTCCTTCTTGTTTTTGTTCAGGATGGTGACCAGTCTTCAGGGTCTGTGGCTCCTGCACAGTTTTCAGGAGTTTGATTTTTTTTTGCTCCTGCATTTTTTTAAAGGGGCCACTAAGAAACCCCACTATATGCGCAACCCGGACTGGAAGTACAATGCCAAGGGCGCTGGTGGCACTTGGAAGCCTGATGAGCTTAAGGCCTTTGAAAAGCGTTTGGAGAAGAAGAAAAGGAACAAGGGGCTTCAGAGAAAGTGAGGGTCTTCAGAAAGGGTTTTCTGGTACCATGTGGTGGAAGAGAGGTTTTGCTCAGCAGCCTGATCCCAAAGTTCAGCAGATTGAGCCTGTGGTTCCTGATGCTGCGAAGGCAGAGCCTTCTGAACCTGAGCCTGCACCTAGGCATTTGGACCGACTCCCCAAAACCTTTCGCGACCAGTCGCAGAGTTTGGCCCAAACGCCGAAGAGTTTGATCAAACACTTTGCTCTCGCAAAGCAGAAGATGGTGAATCAGCCCTATTTCGGCATCGGGGGAGAATCTGGGATAGGAATATGTGTTTTTGGAATTTAGGCGGTCTGCGGTAAATCGTTTTTTGGGTGGCTTGGTGGGATGTTCATGTTTTTTGGTGGTTGGTTGTTGGTGCATTTTTTTCAGGATAGTGTTTTGTCACCTGTCTTTTTCAGGAGCCCACCATTGTGAATCCAGCTCCTCGTCCTAGCGGTCGCATCAATTTGCACGGGCCCGGCATTCCGATGGAACCTGATATGGCCAAGCATTTTTGCCTGGATTTAACCTGCCAGCTGTAAAACTCAGCGCCTATGCCCTTGTTTTAGCCCATGCATGTGCAGCTATGGCAGGTGGACCTGCTGGTTCCAATGTATCATTTGCGCCTCCGGAACAGCCAAATTGGCTGCTGCTCCTGCTGAGCATGCTGCCAAGGAGAAGGCAAAGACAAAGGCAGTGGCTAAAGCCTAAGCCTATTGCCAAACGGAAGGCCAAAGCCAAGGCCAAAGCAAAGACTAAGGCCCATGCAAAGGCTGGAACCAAGGCCAAAAGTGTAAAGAAGCCAGGCAGCAAGAAATAGATTTGTCATGGGTGCCTTGAAGGTGTGTACCAAGGCTCGTTGATTTGTATCATATGATCGTTTTTGCATTGCGCTGATTTGAGACAGCATCGCGATGGGGAAAAAGGGGGGGAGTGTGTTTGGCAGCATGCAGGGATGTGGACCCGAATGACTTTGCTTTTTCAGGATGCTTTTGCTTCTGGTAGTTTTACTGGCAGCAAAAATTGAATTGGTTTCAGGAGGCTTATGCCTCCTTATGTCATTACACGTCATTAGTGACTTTTTGCAAGAACTTGCATTGCAGGCATGTGTGATGGTAGGTAGCAGTGATGTCCGAGACCAATCCCATGATGTTGAGATTGCATACATGGATTCATTGCACTGGTTTTGAGATTGATGCTACGCATATTGGATCAAACTTCAGATCCCTGGTCTCCGGCTCTGCCATGGAGGCTGCTTCCACTCAGAGCTGCTGTTTGGCTGATGCTGCTGTGTGCCATTGGGCTGCTGGCTGCTAGCCTTCTGGAGTGCTGCGCTGCTGCATTGGCAATGCAGATGACTGACATCATCACTGATGCTTGGTTCCATTCATTGTTTGAGTTCGCCATTGCCTTCTATGATGTTTGTCTCATGGTTACAGTTTTTGTGAATTGATATTGTCGTTGTTTGTGAGTTTCATCCCTCAGCTGGAGGAAACCTATTGGCCTACCCTACACCATCGGCAGCCTGGAGGTTTCACCATTGGAGGACTGATAGAGTTTGAAACCAAACTGCAAACAATTGTCACATGATTCATTAGCCGTGATTGCATTTGATTGGATTGGATTCAGTGATGCTCAGAGGTTTCATTTTCAGAATGTTTGCAATGCTTTGCAGTGATGTTTGCATTCATGTCTGCATGCATTCAAAGTTAAATTCAAAGTAAATTCAACTTGGATTTAACTTGGGTTTAACTTAGATTATGTATTGCTTCTTTTCATTTTTTGAAGTTAAATCTAAGGTAAGTGAAAGTTAGATTTAACTTGGGTTTAACTTGGGTATGTTTTGTAAAGTATTTGGATCAAAATCAAAAAGTGGAGAAATCAAATTATGTATGTAATCTAGGATTCCTCGAGAAACGACTTGAAACATTTTCTTTTATATCTCCATCATTTCTTTCAAGAGAATCAAACCCTCCTGAATAAATGCACTCAAAATGTTTTGGATAAGATTAGCAGACATTCAGTGATCATCTATGAATCTCAAGATGTCCATGTATCACTCACCTCAAAGATTTCTGGCCCAAAACGCTTACAAGATTTGTTTGGATTCAGTTTTCTTTGCCATGGGCGGATCTGGAAAGGCTGCACCCAAGAAGTCGAAGGAACAGAAGGCTGAGGATAAGGCCAGGGTTGATGAAAAGACAGAACAATCAAATATGATTACTCAGTTGAAGACAGGTGCTGCCAAAGGAGATGGAAACAAACAAATGTTACTCAATATGTATCAGCAGCTTCCTCGAGTCAGTGCTGAGAAAAAGTCCTGGAAGCCTGGAAGATGGACAAGTCTTGTAGCTTTGCTACCTCCTGGACGAAAAGGCGCAAGGACTCGGTTCAGCAAGATGACAAAACTTCCATTGGTTTTGTCACTAAGTTTCTTGGGCCATTTCAGTTGGCTAAGATCTATTAGGCTAGCTCTGTTCCTTGTGCAATAGATTGTCCTCCCAGCATATGATTGTCACTCTAGACATCAGAATCTCATGATCCTGTATGCATGGAAATAAAACTATGTGAGGTCATGCATTTATGAAAAAAACCTCTGTTTTTCCATGCATGTATGAGTACAACCCACAGTCAGCCCAAAGGCATCCCACTTCGCTAATTGAGAAGATACTCTGCTTCAGCAGCAACAAAAGCATATAAGATTATTAGGTTTACAGAGTGAAGCAGAAGCAACGCTTCAAACAGAAAACTTTTTCAGCAGCTCATAAAACATCAGCACTGCTAAGGTTTGGCTTGGCTGATTTGCTCAAGATGGATGTGGAGTCGAAAGAGTTCGAGGCAGTGGCCAAGCACATCCCAAAGGACCGGAATTGGGATGAAACCAATGTGATCGAAGCTGCCTACAAGAAAGCGGAGTTGGACCGGCACAGTGTCAGTGACTTGAAAGGCATGACCACCACCACTCAGTCGTCCACCTTTGAAGAGGCCATGGCTTCTGCCAAGACTGGAACTTCTAAGTCTGGCTTGGGCGAAGCTATGATCTTGGATGTGAAAGCCGGGACCAGCATTTGCAAATATTGGAAGTCCAAGCCCCATGTCTTGGAGCAAGGCAAGAAGACTTTGGAAAAGGAGCTGATGAGCATGGAGGATACCGTCTTGAACATGCTGAACAAGGGCAAGGTCAGCTCCAGCTCAGCTCACTTGAACCAGAAGGCCGAGGATTGCAAGACCAGAGCTTTGCCCAACTTGCAGAAAACCTTGGCTGATGTGCGTTCCAAGCTCGCCTCCTACAATATGGCTGAAGTCGAAAAGGTGGAAGAGAAGCAGCTCACAGAGTTGACTGACTTGATTGAGACTGCCTCCACCTTTGCTGATGTTGCCAATTCTTAGAGGAAGAAAGCCATGCAAAGTTTTGCAATTTTTGCAGATTTGAAATCCTTTGCACTGGATTTCAGACTCCATGTGAACTTTGAGATATTGCGCGAGCCGGCCAGGAAAAAAACTTCCTGCTGCGCTTGAGTCCTAGTCCGCCACTTCAGCAACTTGCAGGCATGTCAGGACTCAGCCCACTAGTTCAGCAACATGATAGCATTTCAGGAGGTCAGGTGCCTCCTGTTCTGAAGGTGAAAGGTTCTTAACTCATTGACTAAACAAAGTTGTGGTTTTTTCTCAGAAGCTGCACTTGCACACACTTTTTTCAGAGAGGGGATGCACTGATAGTTTCCTGAGGCTTTTCTGCGCTCAAAGTAACTTGACTTTTGTACATAAGGCTCAGATATCCTTTTGCAATGCTGCATTTTCGATCCCTTTGCACACAGTTCCTGATGTCACATTTCACTTGTGTTAAAGGCATGTGTTCAAAGAGATCTTTGCCAAAAGTTGAAAAGGAAACTCCCAAACGACTTCGCACCAACTTGGAAGATTTGTATCTGACCAATCAAATCAGTGCTGAGAGAGCTACTTCACTGCTGGATGCGCACAGGCTTTCGATTCAAGATTTCAACCCAAAGCATGCAAAGCATGCAAAGAACCAGAGTAGAGATTTGAGGAGAAGTGTTTTGAGATATTCCAAATAACCTCGTTTTTATGAGGCAGCTGTGAGAATGTGGGATAGAAAGAAGCAGTTCCAAGGATATTGTGTTTCTCCTCCCATATGAGGTCTTGGGTGAACTGCTGAAGATGCAATGTACTCTGGCTCAAACAACACAAGCTCACATTGCCAAAGTTGAGTCACATTTAAGCATTCCTCTCTTAGGCCTTGGCCTTTGGTGTGATGGAGTTCCTTTCAATTGGGATCGAAGCGCTGGCAAAAAAGAGCTTGAAAGAAATGCGAATTCCATTCACAGTCTTAGAACATTGCTACATTGAAAAAGAACACACTTGGGATGACATTTTCACAGTTTCGACATGGTCTATGAAGTGCCTTCTGTCTGGCAAATATCCTACGAGCAGACCCGATGGATCTGAATGGAAAGTTTCAAACGGCTGGAGGAAAAAGAAGAATGGTCTGACGCTACCATTTTGCGGAATTCTTTTAGAAGTTTGAGGTGATTGGAAGGCCTTCAAAGATATTTTTCGTTTTCCAGGTTGGAGAGATGCTTCTGGAATATGCTGGATGTGCAACTGTAGTGTAGAAGATTTGAGGTTAACACCGTTTGAAAGCAAATTGAAGCAGCCTGAAAACAGATTCACACATTGGGGATTTTTGCAAAAGCAATTGGAATTGAATCGAAGCACAAGCACATTGTTTTCTACTCCATTCCTGGAAACATCCTGCTTTTTAGTGGGTTGGCCACCACCTGGAGGGCGGTCCAATGATAAGGACCGTCCCGGAAGAAAAATTGGAGTGGGAGGGCCTTAGGAAGTGTAAGGCTTGTGGATATAAGTCTTACCTTCGCTAGGGTGGATGTGCATATTGGGGATGTGACTCTAGGTGTTGGTTTATATGTGTTTTTTGTTTTTGTTGAAGCAAGTTGTTCATAGTTTCCTTCTTGTTTTTGTTCAGAATGTGACCAGTCTTCAGGAGTTTGCTGTGGCTCCTGCACAGTTTTCAGGAGTTTGAATTGTTTTTTGCTCCTGCATTTTTCCCGAGAGCGCCTGCGAAGGGTTCTTCGTTAAAAAACAGCCGTTGTAATACATCTTCACACCCTCACATCTGCTGATCTACATCTTCACACCTTCACATTTGCTGATCTACATCTTCACACCCTCACATCTGCTGATCTACATCTGCACACCCTCACATCTGCTGATCTACCTCTTCACACCTTCACATCTGCTGATCTACATCTTCACACCCTCACATCTGCTGATCTACATCTCACACCCTCACATCTGCTGATCTACATCTTCACACCCTCACATCTGCTGATCTACATCTTCACACCCTCACATTTGCTGATCTACATCTTCACACCCTCACATCTGCTGATCTACATCTGCACAC
>Ga0126342_10018318_pt1:2500-12017 | contig 12017 bp, 11 predicted proteins | sample Cyp1metagenome_FD_92528 | JGI IMG/M metagenome (GOLD analysis project Ga0126342, IMG submission 92528) | Coral microbial communities from Lord Howe Island, Old Settlement Bay, Australia - Cyphastrea 1 metagenome | ecosystem: Host-associated > Invertebrates > Cnidaria > Coral ... | reverse complement strand
CATCGTTATCACCATATCCTGTTGTGTTTTTTTGGTTCGGCTAAGGGGTGTCGAAACGTAGCCCCTTAAAGAACACTCGATAGGGGTTCCAAAACGTAGCCCCTTGGAAGGTCTTGGTATGTTTTTGTCATCATGAACATTGACCTGATATTTCCTCCATGAAACACACAGCTAGACAACCATTTAACAAGCCGCAGTCCCAGGGTGGACCTCAGGTTCTGTCATGTCTTGTCATCATCCTTGGCAGGCCCGCGACATCCGGAAGATGTCAGACACCAGTTGGCTCGGGGGGCCCAAGTCATTCACCTAAAACAGGATTTATCCGGTGATGGTTTCCAGGTGTCCTCTGCTGAACCTTACCTCACTACAGTACCGCCTGCTGCAGCTCTGTGAACCGTGGACCGACGTGACACGTCAGGTGACACGTCGGATTTTTTTGTATTATGTTCCACACTTATATTGAGCATAATTTATGCATATTTATGCGAGATTTGTCCGAACAAATATCTGTGAGATTTGCATAGATTTGCCTCCAAATGAACCTCTCAGGGTGGAGCAGAATATCATGGTGTAAGAACATATTACACCATTGGTAGCATTGCAAATGCATCACAACCTCCAGGGGTGCAGCTGAATGCATTTCCATGACTAGATGCGCCACATCTGAGGCTTGGTCCTTGGAAATTCCACCCAGCGAGGCACTTTTGGATGATGGATGTGAATCTCTCTATTCACCAGTGGGCTTCACATCCATTTCCATCACAATGCTTGAATTGGCTTGTCTATCAGTCAACTGTGATTCTGAAGCTCATAGCCAGTGATAAGTCTGACAAGACCACAGCATTGCTGCATGCAAACAGCTAGACCCGAAAGTGAAAGCGCTCCATTATGTGACTGGCTTTCGGGTGGCAGGTGAAGACCACACGCAAAATAAACCCCAAAGGAGGGCGAGTGCGAGTGGGGCCGATGCTGAGAACCCTCAAGTTTTTTCCCGCTCAGGTGAAACTACAGCTGGGAACTCAGAGGACGCGGGCAGATCGATTTGCTGTAATCTGTAAACACTTACCCTCTGGTAATGACTAACATAGCTATTGAACATGGTGATTTATAGTGGATTTTCCCATAAAAAATTGTGATTTTCCATAGTTATGTTAGTTTACCAGAGGGTAAACATTGTTAAACACCTTCCAGACTGGCTGGGGGAAGTCTTCGGCCAAGGAAGCAGCAGATGGAGTTTCGGATTTGGAGCCGGCGACTAGGTGCGCTGCGGGGTGAAGCTTTGTCGGCTTTGTTGCATCGGCACTGCTATGCCGCTATGCACCTAAAGAACACAGCTGTCAAGCAGGACACCCAAGTCAGCTTGATTAGGCCGTATGCATTCGGAACAGCCCCTGGGCCCTACACTAGTTCCATCTAGTTCCCATAGAAGAAGTTTCAACAGGATCATCTTTCGCTTTTATCGTAAAATTATGTGTTTTTTTTTCAGTGGCTGCTTGGCCTTGCTTCATTTGGCTCAGGTCATCTACCTGCGGCATCCGATGTCGAGGCAGCAGTGGCCTTAGCAACGACGGGCCTGTGCTGCTGGGCACTCATATTGTAGGACTGATATTGACTGATTCTGCACTCATATCAATGGATTGGTTTAAGGGAAAATTTACAGGAAAGCCCCATACTTAATGGGAAAATCTATGGTTTCCTGTAGATTTTCCCTTAAACCAATCCATTGATCATATTTTCTGATATATGGTAGGTGGGCGCAGATGTGCGTAGAATAGAAGCTCTTTGAGCCAGATGTCACAGATGATCACAGATGTCTAAGAGTCGGCAAGGGAAGCCAGGAGTTTTTCTTTGGATGGTACCTATATGGTACCTGTTTGAAAAACATGTTGACAACTGTCCATTGCTTCCTGTGAGTTGCACCAGTTAAACGTTCTCCCATCGCACCGGATGTTCTTCATCCCATGAGCCCAGGTTCTCCAACACTTTGAAGGTGGACCCAAGGTGCCTTTCTCAGATAGGGAGCCAGAGTTGATTCAGCTGCAGATGAAACGATGAATACATGGCCTAGCCTGATCTTAGCCAAATCCATCTATTATATATATATGTATATACAGTATATATATATATATATATGATTATATATGTTATATAATGTTATAATGTCAACCACACACACATATATATATATATATATATGTATATTATAGATATCATTCTAAATCCCTATGCACTGCTGTGAGATGGGCTGCATCGTTCTTATTTCATGCCAGATCTGGGCCTTCAGCTTCAAAGACAATCTGATGGTCGGATGCCCAGCCCGGCATTCGTCCTTGTGCTTGGCAGGCGACTACAGTACTATGTCAACCTACGTATATCTATGTATATATACTTGGATGTGAGGTGACGTGACGTGAGGTGATGTGACGTGATGTGACGTGAGGTGATGTGACGTCATGTGACGTGACGTGATGTGAGGTGATGTGAGGTGAGGTGACATGACGTGACGTGACGTGAGGTGAGGTGATGTGATTACGTCACTACAAGCTATTTGTTACATACACACACACACTACATCACACTACTATGATAGATAGATGGTCTAGAAACAAGCACATTGTATAAGATATGCGGGTGATTTGGCTCCAGTCAAGATTGATTGTTCTAAACGTATCTAAACATTCTTTTCTTTTGTCGACTGAAATGTACTGAAATCATTTGCATGCAAGTTCAAAACCATTGCCGTCGGTCCAAGCTGCATTTTTGTCTTGTCTTGAACCATTCACTGTCATGGGCCCTTTCGCCCTGTTCTTCTACCTAACAGACTGGATCGTGGCGGCGCTCACAATTTTTGTGGGTGTGTATGTTTTTGTGATCAAAGAGGTTGATGAATACGAACCGGACAGCCGCACCGGCCCACGAACCCGAGCAGCGGGATATTGTGTGATCAATCCCTCAGAACATGGAGGTGTGTCACGGTGTGTCTACAGTGCCAAAGTGCAGCTGCAACATTCAGATTGCATGACTTGCGGAACAAACACGGCATGTGATTCTCCGGAGATGATGGTACATGATGGTACCCAATTTTTCGACCACATTGAATTATATAACTGGACATTCCAAATCCATCCAAATCCTAGGAATTTCACGGAATTCTAGGAAGTGACCCTGTTTTTGCGCAAAACGATGTCAAATTGATCAAACCTCCTTATTTGACTCAATTTCCTTGAAATTCATCCAAAGCCAATGAGTTGTGGATGTCGCAGGCTACAAGGTTTCTGCATGACATGTGGTTTTATTTTTAGTTTTTGACGTAAAAAAACTCCCGCAAAAAAGTGTCAAGCTCCCGCAAAAAACGTCAAACTCGCGCAAATCCCGAAAAGTAATACAAACAAATTTTCTAGAACCCACCTGATCACATCATTGACTGCAAACCGTATGACAAATGCAAGGTCACTGAGAAATTCGTTGCAACTCCTGGAATTCTGAACTTTACTAGAAAGCCTATAAAGCCTTGACATCAAGTTCCTGATGGGTTTCGCCGGAGTTCCCGGCTGCGCCCTTTGATCCCTTTTGCATGCTGAAACTTCAGCATGCCTTCGAGAGCTGGCCGAAACTTCTCATTGCTTCAACCATGCACCTGAACCTTCCAGCTACCTCAACTATTTGACACATTTTGACAGTAATTATTTGTACCAGTTTGTACCTTATGTACCTTCATCGCCCAATATATCAATGTCGTGCCATTCTGAGCGAAGTCTCGACCAGCCTCGGCCTTGCACAGCTAGAAGGACAAGATTCTAGGGTTTGGAGCCCCCATGGCTCCACACTTTTACCTTTGTGCACTGTGTGCACAGTTTCTTTCAGCACGCCATTTGATGCATGTGCAATTCAGAAGTTGCGTCTTCCGGTTTCCCGCCGCTGCCCCACGGTTGACAGATTGCGATGGAGAGAGAAAGAGAAAGACCGTCATGGGCTCTGGATAATTTGGCGCCCCAGAATTCAGCGGCGAGAATTCTGGTTTGACATTGGCCATGATCTTTTTTTCGGGTCCAGTGCCACGTGCGGGTCAAGACATGTGAACTTTCAATCCGCCACTAGTGATACTGTATCTGAAGGTAACAACTAATGCTTACATATTTGAGATCTCGACTTGTCCCCAAATTTTGGTTCAGGAGTTGGTTTCTGGAGGATAGAGGCTCTCTATGATTGCTGGTGTCCATTCCAGATGATTGGAGCAAGGTTTCTACATGTTTTGTGTACGCTCGGAAAATATCAGTGAGTATGTGAGTCATGATTCTGCCCCTTTAGTCATGAATATGCAAATTGAATCAAATTGATACCAAATTGATAGTTGATGCCTGTTTCTACCCAGTTGGGCTTGTCCTTTGCAACGGTTTGTTGATTTTTCGTTTGGTTGGTCGTTTCAATCAAATTTTTGCTGCATGTTTGGGGTAATGATCCACATGACTACTACTATTATATATATATGTATATGTATTATTATTATCATTATTATTATGATATATATATATATATAAATATTAAAATGATTATATAGTTTATAGAGGTGGGTTGACACCACCGAGCCAATTGGTATTTTCATTTGTGTGCCTTTAAATATGCAGCTCGTTGGGATGCTGCGTACTTCATCGTACTTCAGTCCTCAGCCTGAGGCGCGTGAGCGGCGTTTGCTGCAGGACTTTTTGGGGAGCTGGATGAGGGTAATTACCCTCTGGTAAACTAACATAACTATGGAAAATCACCATTTCTAATGGGAAAATCCACTATAAATCACCATTTTCAATAGCTATGTTAGTCACTACCAGAGGGTACCCCAAAATGGATCGTTCCGTTTTTTTCATGGAAAATCCCGGGGTGGATGATCGGATGATTTAGGGGTAGCCAACAAACACCAGAACAGTCCAGTCCCAGAATGGCGCTAGTCAGACACCAAAGTTGCTGAGCTCCTGCACTTTTTTTTGTACTACCCTGGTGGTGCAAAAAGGATTGGGTTCACTACGTATGGATCTATCAAATCCCTTCGCGAGGTGAGATACAATGCATTGGGAATCCAATGAAAAGTATCACTATCAATTTGGCCACCATGCCACCATGGCAAGATTAATGATATTACAGTAATGGAACATTTCCCGTTGGATGATTGATATTGTTGTATGTGTACATACATGTAGATAGCCATGCAACAAGTATCTACTGGTTGATGATGATGGTGATGGATGGTTTGGTTTGGATTGGATTTGACTGTACTGGCCTTTGGGATTTGAAACCTGGGGTAACCACTATCTGCCCTGGGGCAACTCGGTTTGCCTTGCGGTTGGGGTAACTACTAGGTGGATGGGGTAAGTAAGGGCATCCGCCTGTATAGACTGTATAGATTAGATTATATAAATGGAATTCATCACAAGATTACAGTACACAGAATACATGGATGTCATCATGTATAAAGATTGGATAACACACGTCAGATTGTGCAGATTAGATTGCGCTAGATTGGAGTATGTTGGATTAGGCTATATTAAGACTTGATAGAGCTACCAGTTACCATTAAATTGAAGTATAATTCAATAAATTGCCGACGGATCAACAAAAACACAGAAATAAATGAAATACATGAATTTGAATAGTACATGAATAGTACATCTAATCACACATTTACCCAGGATGTCTACATGTGTTTTTTTTCCTCTTTTCTTTCGATATGAAAATCTGAAAAATCCCGCGGAGTCACTGCAGGATCATCTCCAGTCCCCTTGGTGTGGGCACCCGGTTGATCCAAAAACTCCCAGGGTTTGGGAAAAAAAAACTCCCAAGAAATATCCGATAGCAACATGGTGTATTTTTTTTGATGTAAAAGATGGTGGACATATAACAACTATCTAGGTAAATGGATGGTAAATGATTGTACATTTGTCGTTTTTTTGGGGAACCATTGGGTTTAGGACCTTTCGGAAATGCCAATGGATTAGCGAAACCTTGCGCGTCTCAGGAATCTTTCGGGTCGTAAACGAAAGTAAGGTTGCAGATTGGATCTGCCACTTTGGGCATGACCCTAACTTGTACCCTTTCTCTACAGACTGCAAAAGATATCAAATGCTAAGAGTGCATTTTTTTGTGTTTTTTTTTTGCAGTGAGTCTGACTTAGTCTCATTGGTTGATATTGTTCACGCAAGCAGCGACGGTATAGCTAAACGAGATTTGCACAACAAAACACTTGTTGGTAGCATCTGGTAGCATAGTACCTCATCCATCAAAAACATTACGTCATACAATATCATACGATATCCAAAGACCATCCCTTCAAAGCGTTGCGTCGAGGCTTTTGGGAACTACACTTTTGGTATTGAGTTGCTTGTGCTGCTGCTGGCTCCGGTTCTGCAAGAGCACTGGTGTCAAACTTGGTTCTGGGATGCGTTTGAAGTCTTGGAAGACAGCAAACAATGAGCTGGAGATTGGAAAACGCACAGTTTGCTATGAACATACTGTGTTCCTATGGGCCTGCTTTTGCTGTCTTTTCTATGTATAATTTGTGCGCTAGGCTGCACCTGCACCCGAGGCTGACCATGCAAACATGATCAAACATGGTCTTAGATTTTGCATCAGAACTAAGCACTCTCCGGAGGTTTTGTAATTTTCCAATGGTGGTGGCTGGTGGATGCTGGTGCCCCGAGGCAATTGGAGCCACGTTTGGCGCGCAAGACATCCTAAGGCCAGTCCGAGCAAGATAAGCTGAGTCTTGGAAATTATCCAGGTGCATCAAGGAACATTGTTCCAAATTTCTCAGAAAAATCATGAAAAATCTGATTTGGTCGATTTTGATTCGGTACCCCCTTGTCTACCTCAAACAGAACAAGGCACTGCGAGAAGGTGTGATCGAACCCCTTGGCCGCAGGCCGTGATCGAAGGCCCGCCACCCGACACACACTGGCGCTTTGCGGAGGGGTGGGGCCCTCAAAGTGGAGCTGCGGAAGCAGTGGAGCAAGCGTTGTCAACTGGTTGTATTTTGCACATATCACTCAGATTATCTCAGATTCCTGCCGATCCCTAGTATCATCTGATATCATCTGCATTCAATCAGCTTCTATCCTACCAGCAATTTTGGTTTCAAGCTTGTCGGTGCAGGAAATTGTGGTGGAAAGGCAGCACGGACTCAGTCACAGAGATACCTCGGCCTGGCCCTTGGAATTCGTGTTTGCCGGGCCTGCGTCACAAGTTACAGTTGACAAATACATGTTGGACAGCAGTGCGATTCATTGATTCATTGGCATACTGACTAGTGATTTGACTCCATATTATTATGATAGACTATGATAGACTATACAAAGCCCTTTGAGGTTTTTCTTGTTGAGCAATTTGCTAGCACCAATCGAGCTGGTTTTAGACCATACTCCGGAGATGCCGCAGCCGTGATTTGCTCAATCTGAGCGAGTCATACAGTCACGTGAGCTCTTGGCAGTGCCATGAATGCTGATGATGACAGTCCTGCACTCACGATTCAAAGATACACTTGATCCATCTTGATCCCCCCTTATGTGTCCCGGTTGATTTTGTGGGAATCAAGGTGGGGCAACAGATTATTATAGATTATTGCACAATGTGTTTGTTCGTTTTCTGGGCGAATCACGCTAGAATGATCCTTTTTAATTGCAAGCTCGATCGTTGGGGGTTCCCTTTCCTCGTCCCCAGGGACCACATGTCCCTTGTCCCAATGTTTGCCATCGAGCTTTTCCCCCGCGCTCGCATTTGAAAAGGGGGCTTCAAATGCCCAAGGGTCAGATGCATTCCTTCTTGGTACTGTTTTCAGCAGAAAAACTGTGCAACTGATTTTCAATGTTTTTCTTTGGATTCAGCCCAGCCATTGATTTTTCATTGCTCATTGATTGAACATTCCACTAGCCGCAATGGCGAAGAAGGGCAAGAAAGGCCATCAAGCCGCAGCTGCACGGGCAGCAAAAGCAAAAGCAGAAGAATCGACCGCTCCGGCGGGAGATGCCAGGAAAGGAGTCAAGGGCCTCTTGGTTGCGGAAAAAATGTTGCCTAAGTCAATTCAACTCAGACCGTTAAACTATATAGATACATCTTTAATCACACACAGATATGTATATATATATATACATTTATGTTTTGTGATTTATGGATAGATTATGATGTTTAATATATTATTTGTGTTTCATGATTGATGTATATTCATTGTGTTTCATGATCGCGTAACGACTTTTCTGAGAAAGACGAGGGGCACAAGCATGAAACCCTTCATTTATGTGGTTGTTTTTCTTCCTGAGAAAGATTGTTCCCTTTGGAAGCATTTGGAAGCTACAGTAGCATGCAAAGTCCCCACCAGCAGGAATCAGTTCAACTTTGTCTACTGATAAGAAGAAAACCAACCCGGGATGTTTTTAAGTGGGTCAGTATCCACTATCATTGTATGAATATAATTGTGGGTTGCTTCTTGTTCGAGTCAGACGGGACTTTATTTGGCAAGTGGTGACTTTGTTTGGCAAGTTATGTTGCAAATCACTGGAATCGCAAGCTGCAACGGGTTGCTTGTTGCAATGCCAGAAGGAGGAAAGCACATGAAAGCACCCTGTTCGTGTTTGAAGCCAGTGAACCCGACCCAGAGTTTGTAGTAATTCCAGAACTGATGCTGATGATGCTGCTGCTGATGATGATGATGATAAACTTTACGGGCAGCTTGTACATCTGGGTGGAGATAACCACATTTGCTTGTATATATAGATTCTCCATTAAACCAATCCATTGAAACGTTCTGGGTTGCTTGGATCCTTGGGGATGCTTGCAGCAAAGTCTTTGATGAGGCATGGATATCAAAATATATCAAACTTCCATGGGGATCTTTCTTGGTGCGCTATCTTACATTCAGACCATGAGAATTGTTGAAGGTCAAGGCATCTCCTTGGCATCCCCTTGGCTGAGTAAGAATGTCCCACCATAATAAGGCCATAAATTCAAGACACGTGGTGATTAGCCGACAGCGAGGCCTAAAGAATTTGGGCAATACCTGCTATGTCGCTTGGCCAATGGCCCAATGGGGCTGTAGACTCCGTAGACCTGATGGGCCAACAATCGTCTCATGGGTTCCGCGAAGATCGTCCAGTTGGGTCCCTTTGGTTTTTGCTTGTTTTGCATCTTGGATGTGTTGCATGGAGGAAAAAATGGAGAAGGGCACCCAGCCAAATAGCCAATTTCCAACTCTCTTAGGTGAACAGCGTCATCCAATGCATGCATGCTGCGACCGAATTCAGAGAGTCTTTGCCAACAGGACGCAGCCAAGGGCAACAAACTGCTGCTGATTCACTGACAGGATACCTCCATCATGCTCCACCCTTCAGTTCCATTTTTTCACATAGCTGCCATAGCTGTTTATTGCCTCCTTTTGTTGCACCTTTGGAACCATCCTTCTAAAGTCAGATGGAACCAGCCAAAGTCACCGTGACTATGACGTACTTGACTAGCATGCCCTCGTCAATTTGTGTTCTCT
>Ga0126342_10018317_pt1 | contig 12017 bp, 15 predicted proteins | sample Cyp1metagenome_FD_92528 | JGI IMG/M metagenome (GOLD analysis project Ga0126342, IMG submission 92528) | Coral microbial communities from Lord Howe Island, Old Settlement Bay, Australia - Cyphastrea 1 metagenome | ecosystem: Host-associated > Invertebrates > Cnidaria > Coral ... | reverse complement strand
TGTGGCTCCGGAGGGTCGAAAAGTAGGCTCGCTAAAGCGGCGGGTGCGGAGCCAGCTGGCCAGAGGAGAGATGAAAAATTGCACGCCGTTGTGGCGCGAAGCACATTTCGAAGTGAAAAGGTATAAAACACCTCAGCGTCGGACTACTTTTGGAAGTTGAGATGTTGAAAAAGTGTACGCCGTTGTGGCGCGAAGCACATTTCCAAGTCAAAATATACAAAACACACCAGCTTCGGACTACTTTTGGAAGTTGAGATGTCGAAAAAGCGCACGCCGTTGTGGCGTGAAGCCCATTTCTAAGTCAAAATGTACAAAACACACCATTCTCGGACCACTTTTGGAGGTTCAGATGTCGAAAAAGTGCACGCCGTTGTGGCGCGAAGCATATTTCGAAATCAAAAGTGTAAAAAATTGAGGGTTTTGAGCCTTTTTTGACGTGAAGATGTCGAAAAGGTAGATACTAATTAACTCAACTAACTTAATTAACTTAACTACCCTAATTTCGACGACAACAACACCAACACCAACCACAACAACTACAACAACTATAACAACTACAACTACAACTAGAATTACAGCAACATTAACAACAACAACAATTACAACAACTACTACAACAACTACTACAACAACTACACTACACAACAACTACAACCACACAACAACTACAGCTACAATAACTACAACTACTACTATTACTACTGCTATTACTACAACTACAACTACAACAATAAAACAACTATAGGTACAACTATATAACTGCAAATACATTACACTAATTACATTAGACCACAACTACAACTCCACTACGCTACAACTACAATTGCAGTACATCATACTACATCCAGCAGTTGGGGATGAGATGACTACTGCAACCATTACAACCACTCTAGCAAACATAATTCGAATTATTTTTCGGTCAATTATGGGCTTCGCCCTGCTATTCTTGATTTACAACAACCAATTTTTCCTATAGATTTCCTATTTTTGAAATTTCCGCCACCGCCTTGTGCGGTACTACTGGTATATAATAAATAATTCTTCTTAAAATATATAAATTAGAATTTATTATTTTAATTTAATAATATTTATAAATAAATAATATAATTATTATTTTTTTTATTTTTTTAAGAATTATAATTTTGGAAATTATTTTTAAAAAAAATAAATTTTGGAAAATATAATTATAATATTTATATTATTAAAATCTTGAAAATATTTATTTAAAAATAATTTTAAATTTGAAATCTTTGAATATAATATAAATTATAATTTATGGAATTATTTATATTTATTTTTTTTTATAAAATAAAAAATAAATGTATTTATTTTTTTTATATTTTAAATGGTTTTTTTCTTTTGATTATAATAATGGAAGAAATTTTATTTGAAAAAAATATATAATAAATATATTTTTCTTTTTTATTCTTGGAATATTTGGGGGGGGGATAAGGCAAGAATTTTTTAAAAAAAATATTTTACCTGACCACGTGAAATATACCCCCCGATTTTTTTTGGATTTCGAAAAAACGTGGGGGGTTCTTCCGGATGCCACATTTTAGCTTAGAGATGGCATGACATGGCCTTTATTTTGGGTTAAACGAGTGCACGTTTTCTATACACCGACGCTGTTCCTTTTTGGACCTTTTTAGTCCTTACGCGGGTAGGGTCTACGCGCAAACGCACAACTAGGTAAATGGTAATTGCCGGTCCAAGAAAATAAATAAATAAATAAATTTGTCAAATAGCCTTCAGAATATGACATTCAGCCTTGAATTCAACCACGCCCAGAGACCATTATAGACCAGAATGTTTAGCTGAAATATTTCACTTTAGGGAGGTGAAATATTTCTAGGTGTGGGGTGGGGGGAGACCCCCCTAAAGTAAAATATTTCTAATTTTTATCCCCCCCCACCCCCATCCCCCCCACCCCCCCCCGGGGGATATAAATATAATTTTTATTTATTATTAATATTGGACTTAATTTATAATTATAATTTAGTATTTTTTATGTATTTCCTAATTAAATTATATAATAATATTTTTTTAATTAAATATTTTATTAAAAGAAATTTATTTTTAAAATAATATAATATATATATATAATTTAATATATAAAAAAATAATAATAAAATATATAATTTGTTTATATAATGAAAAATATAAAATATAGAAAAAAAATATATATGATTTGGCATACGATCAGAAAAAATATAATTCGATATATGACGAAATCTAAAAAAAATGATTTGATATATAATGAAATATAGATATGAATATAATTTCATATATGAAATAAAGAAATGAAATAAAAATAAAAAATTAATATATTATAAAATTTCGAAAAAAAAAAATGGTATTTTTTTATAAATTATTATTATATTAAAATGAAATTGTAATATTATTAATTTGATAAATAATATTATTCAATAATTTTAATTATTATTTTTTTGAATAATAAATTTTGAAAAATTATATAAATTATTTTTTTTGATCTTAAAAAAAATGAAAAATATATTTATATAATTAATGAAATGGGTATATTAATTAATTTGATTTTCTTTTTATAATTTTGAAATTTTCGATATTATTTAATTTATATTTTAGGAATTTGATATATTTAATTTATTTAATAGGAATTTTGAAAATTATTGGGAAATTTTATTTTGATAAATTTATTATTATTTATATTTTGAGGACCATTTTTTTTTTAAAAATTAAATGATTTTAATCTAATATTGATAATTTTGAGACCCTCGAGGCCTGCCTCGAAGCCTGTCTCGAGGTATTTTATTTTAATTTCCATGGTTTCGCGATATTTGAAATCGAGACCGTATTGATGTTTGTTCCCAATTTTATTTCATGTTATAATTTTTTTATTTTTCTGTAATTTCCATACATTTGAAATCTTGAAATTTCCCTTGAAACAATTTTTTTACACCAATTATACCCTAAAATTCGAGCGAGGCAGTACAATTACCAATTATTTCAGATTCAGCCTTGCTGGGATTTCAATAATAATATTATATAGTTTCGAATTCCTGTGAACCTCACATTATCCTTGTATCAATATTTATGTCCGAGGTATGACCTCGACCAGACCTCACTGAACCTCGAAATACCTCGATTACAGATTTTGGAAATACGGGACCTTTTTTATCTTCATGTTATACAGGGAAAGATTGTTATGATCAAAACAAATAGGTGAGGGATTGTTTTTGGGATTCGTTTTTAGTACCTGAAATTGATATGATTTTTGGAGACGGAATTATAGTGGTCAAGATATATATATATAAAATTATAAAGAAAGAAATATAAAAAAATCAATATTATATGAAGAAGCTACTAAGAAAATATCAGTCACGCAAAAATAATATACATGAAGAAATATATACTATAAGCCTCTTGTGCTCATAGCAAAAGAAACTACCATTTTGCAATTTCAATCGCAGATATTATTGGTCAAATCAATTTTAATTTGAAATATATATTTTAACAGATTTGTCACAATGAAGGTGCCAAAAAATTGTATGGGGGTCCAAAATTGGTCCCTTAACAAATTGAATCCGGTACCTCCTTGGAGGTTCGATTTTAAGCCCACTCGAATACCTTCTTTAATTATATTATTCCAATATAGAAATATATCAAAAATATATCAATATCCCACAAACCATCACCGAATTGGCAATAAGGACCTCGAACAAAGGAGATCCCTGATAAAAATATATATTTCATTATTCAAATAAATTTTCATATATATCCTGACATGGGATCCTCAATTATGGGCATTGTATTTCACCCTGCCTTTGGTGCCGAAAAAATATTCTTTGGGTATTTTCCAAACCAACCCTTATCTTACTTATCCCATGCTGGTGGATCTTCTGATTTCTCTATATGAGGCACAGATTTGCCTCCTGTCTTTCCCTTGCCACCAGCACCAGATAGATGGGATCGATCTATTATTGACCCCAGGCCAGTCGAACTTGATCCCTTGGTTGTTGGAGGGTCGACTGTGAGGTGGCCATGTTTGCTTGTCAAAAATTGCCCCTGCCAGGATTTACACTGTGTAGTGGCGATGTTAGCTTCTGAATTATTGTGCCTGCCAGCGTTTAAGCTGTCCAGGTTAAGTTGTGAGGTGGTGATGTTTGTTTTTCAAGTACCGCAGTTGTCAGGGTTTAAGTTATGAGGTGGTCATCTTTGTTTGCAATATTTGCCACAGGTTGAGATGTGTGGTTGTTTACTTCTGAAATGTTGTGTTTGCCACGGATTTAAGCTGTGATGTGGTTATGTTTGCTTCTGAAATATTGTGCCTGCGACGGGGTTGTCAGCTGCCAAAGTATTGCGCCTGCCACCGGCTTAAGCTTTTGAAATATTGGGCCTGCCGCTTTAAGAGATCTGTTCAATACGCCCCGCTCCCCAGCGGCAATGCTGCGTCAGTCTGAGATGGACTGAAGCTGTCATATGCTTCTTTACAGCGTTCCACAGCAGCATTGCCGCCGCCGGGGATGTGGGGATTCTGCGCTGCCCGCGCAAAAACTATCGGGAAAAAAAATGCAGGATCTCACGGAGGTGAGGCCATGGCGGCCACATGGTATGTTCTTCATTTCGCAAGAAAAATAAAACATATCGAGGGACGAAAATCTGCATGTGCTTTGAAGTTAAGGTCCCACACGGGGCATGTATCTTTATTTTGGATTGCAGGTTTTCATGAAAGCAATGGATATCTTGGCTGGTGTTCATCGCCAGCGATTTTTGGTTTCAACTCATTCAATTTTGACATATATTATATAGATTCGAGTCCCCGTAAGCCTCGCTTTATCCTCGTACCATTACGTTTTGTATCCGAGGCCTGGCCTCGGGCACCTCGAATGCCAACAAACCTGCTTCAAATTATTTCATCATGGCCCCTAAAACAGGGCCGAAAAAAGTGCTCAAAACATGGCAGCTCTCTCTATCGCAAGCGGCCTTGGGACGCACAAAGAGAAAAAGGTATGTGTTGACATTCATGTTCAAGCTGCTGGGTCGCAAAGCTGCTTGCAAAACATTTGCGGGCAGCAACGAAATTCTCCGACCCCCAAATGGGGTCCAGAATTGCATCACATTTTCATTCCTTCTTTTAAGTCTTTACTTGGGCCCCGTTTTGGGGTCCAGATTTAGACCCAAAAGTGGGGCCAGCCATCGGAAAATGTTGCGACTGCCCGCAGATGTTTTGCAAGCAGATTTAAGACGCACTAGCATGAGCGTAATTGTTAACTCAATTTTTTTCTCTATTGCATCAATTCGGTGAATTTGCACAATGCAATTGTTTTTCCGGCTTGATAAACGACCTGGCGAGAGCCATCTGGCGTTGGACGGAAAAAAGTTAACACATTTTTTTTCCTTCTGGTATGGCCGATCACGCTCTAAGGCTCGATCCTTACATGTGAAGAAGCAATTTCAAATAAAATCTACATTGACACCTGTGATCATGTAGCATGGCAAATCAAAAACAGAAGCAAACACAAAAACAACCAGACAAAAGGCGAAACGCAGATCCCCCAGCCAGATATGCGTTTCGCCATCCAGCAGAGAAGCAAAGCAAAAAGCGAAAGGGGCAGGGTCCAATAAAAACAACCACGAACAAAGATTTACCATGGAGACAGTGGTATAAAGCCACCGTGTCGCAGCGGGGAGCAGCTCCGTGGCTGTGGCAAAGACGGTCACATATGGCCAGGTAGGTGACCAGTCGTGGTGCGCCATTTACCAAGTTCGTCTCTGGGTAGACATGAATACCGTGCCAGGTCGAAAGGGAGAACAATCCTAACGTAACATGCAAAGTCAGTAAAACATTGTGTAATTAACGGCCTGCGGCGGCAATTGTACAGTAATTTCTCAAACGTGCACTCTCATAGGGCGCCAAGCTGAACAAATACCTGCAGAATTGTTCGGGCGCATGCATCTCTAACACTGTCCAGAGGGGGGTTCCGGATCACCCGAGGGCGAATACCTCAGTGCAGGAAAGAAAAGCACCTAAACAACACCCGCAACATGGTGTAGAGGGCAGAGCCCCACACAGGGCCGAAGCCTTTGTTATCATGAGGAAAAGTGAAGACAGGAGCCTAGCCATCACAATACTCACAGCAGCGATATCCATCCGCAGCATATCCATATAGGTACTCCCTATCGATGGAACAGAGGAAGAATCCGCTGGCTGTGAGGCGGTGTCTCGACTTTGGGATGCAAGTGCAGCTAGGACTTCTGTGCAATCACTAAGCGGTATCTTCGTAGAGAGCGCTCCCCATTCATAATCATGGTAATAGAAACGGGGAGCTTGTCTAGCGATGTAAATGGAGTATCAAGTTCCCAGTCCAAGACTGTGACTGCAGCTGTCAGATGGGACGAGCTAGTCGTCCTCGTGGCTCAGTTGGTATCGCGGCATTCTTGTGTCGCTGACAGATTGCCGGTGGTGGTTCGATTCTCCGCTGGTCCGCGAGTAAGACTCAAAACCGTAGACCCGCCGAAAGGCAACGGGCTCGGACAAAAAAAAGTGGATGGGACGAGCGCCGGTCCATGAAATTGTATCTGTCTGGCCTTCAGGGTATGATATCCGTAGTGGTACACAGCCAGGGTCTGAGCCATCCCTATCATCCCCGCCATGTCAAGTGGAGAGACAATATAAGAGTGGATGTTTTGTACTGGACTTTCTGTTTCGGATGAACCTATTTTTTTCACTTTATAGCCCTCTATTGTATATGGCGATGTTCCTCAAGAAGTGTCTGTGTAATGCTACAATCGTTTTTTGACCCCTCAACTTGCAGAATTAGATAACGCTTTCACTAAGACGGCTTTTTCGATACTAAACAAGAAACAAATTGGGACAGAGAGAAAAAGCATGAGTTGGTCTCTCATCCGGGGTGTACGGTTTACGCTGTACATTGTGGAAATGAATGGTTTCGGTTCCCACGTCACTCGGTGTAGTTCCCTAGCAGGAGAGTGCGCAAGAAGCCACCTCAGGCTGACGTTGATGAGTTTAGAGCTTCGACGGCTCGCCACTGCTCAAGAGCTAAGTAACCCTGTCTCTTTCGTCCTAGAAAATAGTTGGACTACTACCCTCAAATCTGACAAGCAACACTTTCTTGAGCAGGCCGACAACACGGGCCCCAACACACAACGGAAATAAGCGGAAAATGAAGAAGGAGTACACTCAAAGGACTGAAGGCCAACCAGACAACCGCGAAGAAAGGTCGCCCAAAGTCAAACGAAAAAGGGAGGGGTGAAACAGGCGTCAAGGAGAAAGCAAAAGGGGGGGGAGAGTATCTACGTCATACGGAGTGTAGTGTGCTCTGTGCCTGGTGCGTCGGTTGTGGTTTCGTTTGGGCGTTTTCCCGTGGTTGTCCTGTGGTGTTGCGTGTGTGACTTGGCCTTTGGTGGGTTGTTTGTGTCTCCCTCTGTTATTCTGTGTGTTTTTCTTGTTTTGTTTGGGGTTGCTTCGGATTGGCTTGCGCTAATCGACAGCGGTTGTGTACCAGTCACGCTATACGAGATCCAAGAGCTGTGGTGCTCGTGTGGCGATCTTAACCACACAAGCGCCGGTTGCGCCTGACCATTCACCAACAAGCCCGATTGCGCCGGCGCACAAGAGAGTACGGTCTGTTGATACTGGAAAGGCCACTCAGCAGCCAGGCCCACCTGCAAAGCTTCCTAAATCAAGAAGTATCGAGAACCTGGTTAGTGCCCCCTTGCGAGCACCATTTCCAGGCTCTGCAGACAACCCTGGAGAAGAAGTGGACTATGGTGAGTCTGATGAATGCAGCCCACCATCACCTGCCTAAGCTGGATCTATCAGTGGTACCTCTACACCGACTGCCCAACCAAGCCACACTGGAGGGGCTGCGAGCATCATCCAGGAGGACAGTAGTGGTCAACCCACCAAGGGTGTCATCTTAGTTAGCGAAGCCTTCACAGAAATTAATGCTGGGTTAGTCATCATATTGGCGTCAGATCATGAGAGCCCTATTGCAGAGGCAGATCTTGCCGATCCTAACCGTGACCCTGACGAGATAGCTGCCCTAGTTGTAAAAGATTATCACAACTATTGTGGAGAGCTACCTAGCAACCGTGATAATATTCCAGCATTCGCCGTTAATCATCATACGGTACTCATAGAAAGCCCAGTAGTGGAATTGCTCCGTCTGGTGCTGATATCTGCCTTGATGGTGATACACTCTGATGCCATCATACTTCCTCACAAATGACTCCTTATATCCACGGAGTCGAAGCTCGGGGTCCACTTTGCTATCATCATCTGTGGACTCATTTTGATCCTGTGTTGAATCCGGCTGGGGACCAGCTCAGGACCAACGCCCCTCGCCGTGCATCGGGCAAGACCTCTTCCTACTGTACCTCAAACTTAGACTGCCAGACGCTGAAACATGGATGGTATACACTGCTACCCCTTCAGTTGCACAGCTTGGTGCTGCCAGTATTCGAGACTATATCTTGCAAACGAATGGCTTGGTGCAACGACGCCTTGCGACTGCACCCAAAACGAAATTGGTATTAGCAATGTTGACGAGAACCTGCTCACTCAGATGGACATTGAAGGTATTAGAACTTCACGTCGATCAATCATCCATATAGTGACTGTCTTTGTCCAACAGAGCTACACTAACCTTGCCCACTGTTGTCATTCACATAATAGTATAGAAAGATCTTGTGCTCAGTTGCGCTTGAAAAGTGAGTTCCCGCTCGTCATTGATGTAGTTGTACTGTTGGACGCAAAATACAGCAATGACTTGCCCTGTGAACATTCATTCGCTGCATGCTGCCACTGGTTCAAGTGCCCGCACACCCTCACGGTTACCCGTTTTTGCGCTGCCATCCCTCCCCACCCCCTTTCTATTTCTTGGTTTGTTTCTGAGGGTGGAGGGCTCCCACGCCCCACTGGGATCATAATTTAACTAAACATCCCTATGGAGGGTCACCTACCTGACCAATCTGCAGTCAGACAGGAGCGCCTCTCACCCATGTATAAAGGCAATAGGGTGGAATACCAGTGGTCTAGTAGGAGCGGTATTAGACAAGGGTAGTAGTTGTTGTTGTTAGCCGTGCACACATGTAGCGCTTGAGCAATATCAGCTGGGGCAGAGTGTGGTTGAAGCCCTGAGCTTCCATTACTCATAGCTACTGTTTATGCGTGTTTATTTTCTTGATCAACTTTCTCATGATGATACGCTTCTGTCTATGCACACTGGCATTCTATCTGCCTGGGGGTGAATAGTCCTGTTGTTGTACTTCTAGCTGTTATCTTTCAAAGCACGAAAACCTCAGGCGACAGCAGCTCTCTTGTGGAGTCGCGCCCAATATTGGGGATCTTGAATTAAGATTTGGATACGTACATATGGCTGCAATGCCCGCGCAATGTCAGCTAATAGTGTGTCAGATCGAACTTATCGAACAGCTATACCCGTGCCTGTCGCTAGCTCAGCAGAGATACTCAGCCTCGGTGGGCGTACAAGTCCCATTAGCTCGAAAATTGTGTCCACCAAAGTTGAAATTGAAAGCGGTAGTACCGCAAGGTCAAGGTGTCCTGTTAGAGTGGCAGTTACCTGTACTGTAAGAACCACTACCCGAAAAGGTCGGACATCCAGAGGCACTGGGAGTATCCCGGCCTTATCTGTGATCGCACCTCGTCTTGATAGTAACAGATACAATCGGCTGATCCACAAGCCTCTAGAGGCCGGGCAATTAAAGGCTGCAAGGTATGCTGCTTCTTCTGGGTTCTCTGCTAATGCAGTCAGCAGTTGGGTGGTAACTAGCTGTCCATCTCGTTCAACCTGCAACAGGTCTCTATCTAGGGTGTTGTACAACAAATGCAGTCCCTTCGTCAGGGAATAGAGTAGTGAGCCCACTCTGTACCAATTTGACAGTGTGCCGCAGATCTCGACGCGCCACAGCCCGTATTGCAGTTATTGTGCAAAGGTGTGGCTTTCTCAGTGGAGGGAGAAGAGGTGCCTCTGCTGATGACAGAGAGGATTGCTATGGGCAAGCGACAGTGGCGTTAACACGTGCCATACAGCATACCTATGTTGTCTCCCCACTTGACATGTCAGGGATGGCAGGGATGGCCCAGACGCTGGCGGTGTACTATTATGGATATTACACCCTCAAGGCTGGACAGATACATTCACACGAGTCTGCTATCATCCCATCAGATGCAGCAGCCGTCTTAGAGTGGAACCTGGGTGTCGCCTTTACCTCGCTGGACAACCCTCCCTCGCCATCGCCATGATTGTCACCATTAATGGAGAACGCTCCTTGAGACCAAAAGTAAAGTCCAGGCTGCGCCTGGTACCTGAGGTCCTAGCCACATTTGCATCCCATGGCCGAGATCATCGCCTCACGGCTAGCGGGTTCTTCCCGTGCTCCATTGATCGGGAATACCTGTATGGTTATGCTGCGGATGGATACCGCTCACCCCTCTGGCTGTGTGCTTCCCATAACGGATCCCTGTGCTTGTTCATAGACAACGAGGCACCAAGGTTTTCTTCCACCAAGCCCTTCAGGACAGAAAGCTCTTTGTGATACCGGGCATCCACTATTTCGATGCCCATCGACTATGAGCTCACCTGCTGCAAGCTCAGGAGCTCCAGCAAGTAATCTCGCAGGTCCTGACGGAGCCAGAGATGCGTCGAAGATCCTTCATCGGATGAAGAACGAGACGCCACGGATGCTGAGACAGATGCTGAAACAGCAGCTGAAGAGGCTTGGTGTCCCCCAATGCCCGACGCGCCAGACGACCCTACTGAGAGTGAGATCGCTGGTGCTGCCGACAAGCTAGAAACAATGCTGCGTGGGTCTCATCCATCGGTGAATATCTTTTTTTGTGGACGGCGCCAATTAGCTTTCGCCTGGTCACCACACTTTGAGGCTTACCTGCGGACCAGGGGGGAATCGAACCGCCACCGGCAGTCTGTCGCCCTACCAACTACTCCACAGGGACGCCTATCCATCGGTGAATATCTTCTTCCAGCCGGACAATCTTGGTGCGCTGTCCGGCGTTGTGGCTGCAGGCGAAATTGACCATCTTGCTAACTTCCATCCAAGACAAATTTGCCAAGTTGTTTATGACAATTGCAGCAGAACTGTGGTTGCGAGGGCGGACTGACACCCTAGAAACAGTTTTTCAGGCTACGGCCAGAAACTTTACTATTCGGCTGGCCGAAGCATTAGCGAAGTATTTATGGTCGCTGATGAGGCGCTTAAAGACACTGGCCACCCCCGAAACAGAATGCTTGCTGTACGCCACACACTGGTTTCGGCCGATATTGTCAGAGTTGATTGGAGCAGCCACGGAAAGTGCAACTGTCAATCGAGACCGTGCTCCAAGTGGCCCAGTCAAAGTAGTTGTCACCAATCAACCTCATTCACGATCTAACGCAGGGATCGATCTTGCTAGCGGAGTGTCTGCCCTCCTTGCATGGTTCCCAGTCCGTAACCCCCATTGGCTCAAGTACAAGCCAGTATCTTCATTGCTCGAATGCCGCCTGGCCATATAAGTACAGCGCAACCCAGTGAATTGGCATGCCTGCCTCAAGAACCCCAGAGTCACAATGAGGTACAGGATCTACTCCTTTTCCAAGACTATGTTTGCAAACTGACGTACACCCTCAGAACACTGGAAGACACTCATGTCTTATTGCAACAAACAGAACTCCTTGCAGGCGTTCTCAACGAGCAAGATTGCAGAAACATTCGCACAGCCTGCTGTTGCATAAGAAGTCTGCGCATTCGTGTAGAGGCCCGTGCCAATGTTACAGAACGTGAAGTTATAAGTCGACAGCTACAGCTCATACAAGCGAGCGCACAACATTACCTGACAGAGGAACTCAACACAGCTGACACAAGTTGCCTGTCCTATGGAAATTTGACACCCTGTGTGAGACCACCCTTTGGGTAAGGGTGAAGCGACATGCCATTCATCATTGGTTGTATAGTTTATGCACAGAGGATATGTGGAAGGTTACTGCAAGAAGTCA
>Ga0126342_10018316_pt1 | contig 12017 bp, 9 predicted proteins | sample Cyp1metagenome_FD_92528 | JGI IMG/M metagenome (GOLD analysis project Ga0126342, IMG submission 92528) | Coral microbial communities from Lord Howe Island, Old Settlement Bay, Australia - Cyphastrea 1 metagenome | ecosystem: Host-associated > Invertebrates > Cnidaria > Coral ... | reverse complement strand
CTGGCTCCGCACCCGCCGCTTTAGCGAGCCTACTTTTCGACCCTCCGGAGCCACAAATCATTGGAAAAACACAGTGAATTGCGACTTTCCTATCTTTTCGCGCATCTACCTCTTCTTTCTTCTGATCTTTTCTCTTCTCTCTGCCTCTTCCCTGCTCTGCATTTCAACTGTCCATATTGTCGGAAGTTTAGCTTCTAAACTTCCTTCGAATATTCTTACAGTATTAGTTAATATTACATTTCGGGCGCCCACGAGGACAATTATCTGAAAGCCGCCACTCGCCCCGTTCGCCCCGCTTGCCTTGGTAGGAAAATTAATTGAAATCCGCCACTTGCCCCACTTGCCCCACTTGCCCCACTCGCCCCGCTCGCCCCGCTCGACCCACTTCCCGGGGGGTAAGCAGAGCAAGCAGGGCAAGCGGGGATTGCATTTCGAAGGCCCCCCAGGAAACATATGAAACCTATATCATACTAATCCTGTTTTGGCGGGTGATTGGATTGGCACCCTAGTCAGTAGAATGCCAGCGATAAGTTGAAAGTCCAACCCTTTCCCAAAAGAATCAGATCGCTTATTTTACCCGTATTAAAGAACAATTTTTCCCACAAACTGGGCCATGAGAGGGTCCAGTTCACGGTTTGCCCTCAGGGTTCACATTTGCAGCAATTTTTTCCAGAGCTGATCCTGGAGCCAAGAGAAGAAAGAAAAGCCTTTTACAAAAGCAACCTTTTCTTTCTCTTTCTCTCTTCCTTTCTCTTCCGCTTCTTCTTCCTAGTCGGAGAAGAGAAAAAAAGTCAGAAGATAGAAGATCAATGTGCGCGTAGAGGCAGAAAAGTCGCTTTTTCCAATGTATTTTTTCCAATGTTTTGCGGCCCACCCCTCGGCCAAAGCCATCCCACTCTAGCGGCCGAAAGGGGCCTTGGTTGGGCAAGCACACATAGTAATAGTTCTAGCTGTCATATGAACATAGTAATAAATAATGATCAATAATGATAGGAAAAGTATATCATAACTATTATATAGTAAGAATAATAGTAATAATAATCATAATATTACTATATAGTAATAAACATAATAATAATAGTAATAATAATTGTAATGACAATGACCATAAAAAACGGTGGAACATATAGCATGGCAGTATGGATATGAATGATTATGACTGGGATAACTAATAATTACCATCATCACATCTATGAAAGGTATGATGTGGTAACATAGTTATCATATCCCGTATCCAATGCATACATACTTGTTCGTTTATAGCTATTCCCATTCCCATACGATTATGACTTGGATATTCACAGGTGAATATGAGTGGTATAATATCTATGATATAAAATAAGATAGTGGGATATGGTGTATGGATATTGTTGATAATTCATGGGATAATCTGAATCAACATGGGATAGTTTTATTGGATAGCCATTGGATGGTAGTGGGATAATGACCATAATAAACCACCCGCAATTTCGGTTTCTGAAATTGGGTGTGCCATGTTCGCAATGGGAGGATGATAAAAAAATGACCCCCAGTCATGATTAGTGGGATGGCATGGTTTATCACATTAATAGGTATGGAATGAACGATTTGATAAAAGTCAGCTCAAGAAGAAATGGTTGGGTGATACTGAAGGGGTGGTTTGATCGTTGTTATTTTTTTAGATCCCCATTGACTAACTATAATATTTTTCAGCAGGGTGGCTCAACCACCAATCAGCTGGTGATCATGAGTTTCAGGTCCCAGATTCCTGGGTTTATCCATGGTTAACCCATGACTTTATACAACGGACGTCCACTTGCTCAGATGTTTTAAGATGTTTTAAGTGGGAAAATCCAATGAAAGTTGAAAGTGGTTTCAGAAAACCATTTCAGAGATTGGGGGGTGATGCTGATCTGAAAATTCAATAAAATTCATTGAATTGACGGGTGATGACGGGTGCGTATGATTTTTTGTGATCCACTTGGCTAGCCGGACCCAGCATGATGGATGATGATGGCAATCACTGATAAATGGATGATCATGGTGATAAGTGGTGACAAGTGATAATAAACCTAGGAAGGCGAAATATGGTGATGAGTTTTTTCCCGGTGAATAACAATGGTTTCATTCTCCCAAAAAACACATGGTTTTAGTGAGATGGCAATCTCAGGTGCCAAATCAAAGGGTCTCTTAGGTGAGTTTCACCAGCCCTTGGCCTGTGGACTGCCGGGGGGATCCTTGAGGTTTGGACAGGTTTGGGAGGACCAATTTCTGGTGTCCTGACTTCACGTATTTGTTCTGTATCAATTTTGGACACATCCAAAGTTGACCTAAGTCAGGTAAATTGATGCTGAGTAAACACCCGAAACTTGACACGGAGCCTGGTTTCCTTTTTTTTCTTTTTGGAAAGTCAAATGAAATCACGACATGTCGCGTCCTTAGATCGCCCCATGTCAAATGGCAAATGTTCCAAAATCCCAACCTTTTCTGGTTGGTGGTTTGAAACATGTTTTACTTTCCCCATCATATTGGGAATGTCATCATCCCAACTGACTTTCACTCCATCATTTTTCAGAGGGCTAGGGCTCAACCACCAAGCAGTTTTGGCTTTTCAAGCACCGGATTTTCGTTGCGATTTCTCATCGCTTCGTTGAACCGTGCGTATCGTGCGTTCAACGCGGGTCAGGAGCGAGCGAGCGCAGGGAAGAGCCTGGAGGTTCGTTCCAAAGGTGCCACGACGGTGACGACGACAGTGACACGACAGTGATGAACTCTGATGGACCGATGGGCTGAATTTGGTTTTTGAGCTGGACGAATGATAAATTGATCTATTTTATCTATTTGGATCACATTAAACATATATATAGCCAACTGTGGATAAGATGACAATAACCTGGTTATCGCTAACTGTGGATAAGATAACCCCCCCCCAAAAAAAAAACTGGACATATATCAGAATATCAGCTGGAAAACTGCGGATTTCCAGGTCCGTTTCCAGAGCAGCATCCCCGGAAAGTCGCTGGGGGCCCTTTCAACTGGAAGATAGCGGAGAAACATGGAGAAACCACTCGAATGCACGAGATATATCTATAGTCTACATGGATATTATGATATAATATGATGTATACATGTATATATATATATATATATCTCACTAATCTATACTAATCTGGCATGTTCGTAAGTTTTCTGCAAACCCATTTACCGATAGCAACCCCATCACTGCAGCCCCACATCTGGTGGAGGTGCGAGCGTCTTCCTCCAGGCCGCGGGATTTTCTGTATCGATTGTTATTGATCTATTCGCTGTCTAATTCTTGTGCTTATGGTACGGTTTTTGCTCGTATCTGAATAGATGGTGATTTTTTCTATCGATATCTGAATAGATGGGATCTGATTTGTTTTTTCATTAGATTTGTATATATATATTGATGATATCTATTGATGGTATCTATTGATGGTATCAATATCTATAGTTTTTTTTGCTGTTTGCAATTATTATAAATATGACATGACTCGTTCGCCAAGTCATCTGGACATATCTGGATCATGGCAATATGGCAGGTAATCCTATCCGGAGAGTCCTTGACAAGCGAAGGCCTGTTGGATGAGGTTTTAAGCAGCAAAGGCCGCTTGTCCTGAGACTGTTTGTGGCTGTAAACCTACGCGGATTGTTGAAAAATCTGTTTTCTATCATAGGAGTAATGTCAACCTCTGATTTTCAATATATATATATAATATATATATACACATATATATTATATATATATATGCACTACATGTCTATACACATCTATAGGAAGTAGCATTCCTTCCAGCAATGGTCTTCGCATTTTTTCGGAGACCGGCCTGGATGGATATTTGAGGCAAGTTTGGAGCCTAGGGACTCCCAGATGCCATCAAGGTTCTCTCAGACGAAGCGGAAAATGGGAGGTGTGGCAGCCGCACAGCTGCGGAGAGGATCCAGATGTGATGAAAAAAAATCGATAAGGTGAATGAAAAGTAGGGGTAACTATCCCAAAAGGGCCTTATATGGTCTTATCATCATTTATATATCATTATATATCCAGATATGGATTTTCCTGATGTGGATATTTATGGAATGTTTGTTGTGCATGCTGTGGTCAAAACTCTGCCACATAGAAGCTTTCACAATGAAACTTCACCTTCCAAAAATGGGGAACCAACATGGATCCGAACTAGTCTCTAGTGTTTAGTGATTAATTCAATTTAATTCATCTACTCCACTCACTCTTTGGAGTCTCTTTGGTCTCTTTGGTCCATGCATGTCCACAGATGTGGGTGAGCTTGCGCTTCGGGGGGCCGCTTTAGAGGGGTGGAACCTGGGAAAATGGTCATGATGGTCACGATTCACTAGGTGACACTCAATCCAGTGGTGAATGGAGGGATGATCGTAGACATATTCATGATTGATCATAGATTCTACTGTAATAGATTACTTGGATGATTATCCTAGTAATTTTCATATGGTTCCATTAAAATCGATGATTAATCCCATATCCACTTGGGAAAATTCATGGCATGCCTTGATTGCACATCTCAGGAGGACACTGATGATTGAGTTCACCAGTTACTCCCCGCGTGGCGCGAGGGGCCTCAGTGAGATGATGGCAGAGGCCTTGTGAGGCAGGCAGAGTTGAGTGAAATTGCCGTGCCGCACCGAAGGTGGCGTTTGAAAACCGCGCACTGCTCCAAGCGATTCCAGTGAAGGGTGATCTCTTTGTACTGGTTCGGCAGCCCAAAAAAAAAGGGAGGGCTGAAAAAGGTGTGGCGAAAGCCACTTCCCAGGCTTTAATATCAGGCATGTGTGTTTCAAATCATGTCTATAATATTATACAGCGTATGGATGTGGTCAATTGGCTTCATGGAATACATTTGAGAGCCTTTTGGTGGTTGGGGGATTCAGAGAGTGTGGGCGTGTGCAGGCATCGTGCTGGACACAGAGATCCAGGATAAAGTCCCCGAATTGGTTGAGGCATGTTGAAGGGAAACCTGAAAAAAACAACCAGATTTGGGGTTGCAAATCATGGTTCCCTGCAATTTCTCCAATAAATCCATAGTTTTTCAATGCTTCCCCCAGGTTCGGCCACAGAAAATCCACCTGCGGATAGCCTAGAGTTAGAGACGATCGCAACTGAGGTGGGATCTGCTTTTGACGACAAGTGGCCACAAGCCAGCGATCAAATTCGGCGAACCTTGAGTTTCTCAGACCAGCCCGGCAGTGGATTCAGAAAGCCGGGATTTTGCCATATCCAAATGGTTTGGGACAGGCTATAGTATCTATCGCGTAGCATTGAAGTGCATGCTATCATGACTATAGTGTAATATAGCGTGGCATTGAACTGACAACATTGAACCAACATCATATGATCCTTCGATTGAACTGACAACATTGAACCAACATCATATGATCCTTCGCAACATGCACATGTTTTGCTAGCTTGTTCACCCGCAACATCCCGAACCATCTTCCGCAGACGCAGCCACTTGACTCAAGCATTCCGTTCATCCGTAGGCAGAGCGCGTTTCGGGGCCCACATAGCTGGGGGGGTGCGCAGCGGTTTGGGGTTTTGGGGATCTGATTTTAGTGTTTCTGCCACGGTGGACGCTGGAGTCATGGCTGACAACTCCAAAGTGGGTTCCTGGCCGATGCTGGACACGTTTTTTTTTCTCCCTCTATTTTTTGACCAAGTTCCAGTCACCAGTCACAATCCATCCCTAATTTTTATTGTGTATACCTCTGCGGATGATTTTAAAAAGCATCCAGATGGTTGATATCCCTTGGTAATGGAACATATCCATTGAACATGGTCATGTTTATAGTAGATATCTAAATCATCTTGAAATGTGTAATTGTCCATACAGCTATGTTAACTTTCCAGAGGATAATTTTGGGTTTATCATGTCTTTTTTTTTGGGAAGGACGCCGCGCTGACAGAATTGGATGATGGGATTTCTTGATGGGAAACTCTTGAGCCTTGTACTTCATAGTTAAGATAATCAGAAGACAATGGTTTCAACATGTTTCAACCCTCAGTTTTCCCTCATAGTTACACTCCCCAAAAAAGATAGAACATGTGTTTAAAAACAGCCCCACTATTTCAGCAGGATTTTCCTCAAACTCTTCGATATTCAGAATTTTGGAGCCTTAGATTTTGCCAACAGCCCCACTTGAAATCAGCCGGATTTTTCCCAAGATTTGAAGCCTAGGGGCCTAGGTCTGGTCTTCGGGATCTACGCCAACACGCAGGTGGGGGAGAGCATTCGCATCATTGGGGAGGCTGAGGAGCTGGGGAAGTGGAATTTGGACAACTCAGTGCAGCTCTGCACTGATGCCAAGAGCTATCCCATGTGGACCACGGCGAACCCGGTGTGGATCCAACCGAAAGCGGGGAAGAAGCGATTGGACACTCGTTGAAAAAACGACAAAAACGGCTGTTGTTGGGAGATTGGGGCGGTGTTTTGTTTTGGGGCTTTTCGATTGATGTATGATTGATGTTTTGGAATGGTTTGGATATACATATACTGGTTGCTGGTGACTGGAACATGGCTTTTATTTATCCCATCATATTGGGAATGTCATCATCCCAACTGACTTTCACTCCATCATTTTTCAGAGGGGTAGGTATACCACCAACCAGTCATTACTATTAACCATCATTAACCATCATTAACCATATAATAACCATGGTATTGACCATTATTAACAGTATATTTTATGGATGGTTTGAAGAATCCAACGGGATGAACGGGACTCCGATGCCGCCATGGAAGGATCCCATCCTATTTTGCACAACCCCCAACCATCCACGATCCCATTCAGATGTGTGAATTCACCACCATCCGCCATGGTTTCTGGGAGATGTTTATAGTAACTAGCTGCTTGTTTTTTTGGGGGATGGGATTCAGACATCATTGACATTCAGAGGCCAGGCGTTCCACATGTTCCACCAGTCCCATCTGCAGCGCCAAGCCGTCCGAGGAATACAAATACGTCAGGGACAGGCAGGAGTTGGGTGGCGGCTTTGTGTGGGAAGATGACATCCCCAACCGCTGCCTCAGCATTCCAGCGGGCGGTTTGTGGGTGGTGACCGATCGACTATGGAACTGCCCAGGTGCGAGGGTCTCTTTGAGGGGCTGGAAGAGGTCCTGGAGGTTGCAAATCCACATTTTACTCATCATTTCCCATGGCATTCCATGGGTTTTCATGCGATTCCATGGAAATTTTAGATGAATTTAGGACATATCCTTGACAAAGATGGATTGAGTTTAGGCTTGGCATGTTCGTGAGTCCGTGAGCCGGAAAGTCTAGCGCAGTTGCGTTTTTAAAAAACGCCAAACCATTGCCTCAAAATTGTCCTTTCTGAACTTGCGGCTTTTCAAAGGCTCTGTTGCCTGAGGCGTACCCTCCGGTGTTCTCAAACGTGGCTGGAAAATCTCCTATTTACATGGCAGTTTTCATGGGAAATCATCTGTAGATTTCGGATGTCGGGAATTTCCAACAAGCCACGTGAAAAATTGCTGGCTATGGGATTTGTGGCAAGATTTCCGTTTCCATCGCTGGGATGCACCACTTGTTTTCCATATAATCTTTCCATAATCTTTCCATATTTGCTATCCATGGTACTACCGATTCTCAATAACTATTGTTTTTCTCGGTCATGTTTTTTCAATATTCCTCTTTGTGTGTCTAGTGAGGCGCATCAGTTTCTATAGAGTCTATCCCCCGTGTCATATAGTTGATTTCATGCAATCAATCATTCAAAACATCAAAAACATTAATGTTTTCCATATCTGGTTGGTGCTTTGGAACATTTGGATTATTTTTCCATTCACTTGGGAATCTCATCATCCCAACTGACTTTCACTCCATCATTTTTCAGAGGGGTAGGTTGAAACCACCAACCAGATATGTTTTCCATTAAGGCTTTCCATAGAGATTGATCTTCACAGCCCACCACCAGGTTCACCGTTCACCATCCCAGGTGAGCTGAAGATGAGGCCAGGTTCACGTCATGGCAGCTTCGATAGTCGTCGCAACCTGGTCCAGCCCTTGGACATTGATGTGGGTGGCTAGGCAAAAGCTGGTGGAAAGTGGTGAGAAATTCACCCCCATAGCAGTTCTGGTTGGTGGTGACTGGAACATTTTGGAACCATATGAACCATGGAATTTGATGATTTTCCCATTCAGTTGGGAATGGGCATGTCATCCCAACTGACGAAGCCATATATTTTTCATGTATAGTATATTGACCTACAAAACTGGGGTGATTTATGAGTCTATGAGGTAAATGTTGGCAAATATTCCAGCAACATGGAGCATATGGGATAGCAGTTCATGTCAGTTCGGCCGTGATTTTTTGTTGGACATCTACCTTAAGCTCTATATGAAAACACATCTGACTTTTGGGATGTGAAAAAACCGGGGAACTGGCTATGTATCTGATTGGGCTTTTTACATTTGTCTTTTTCAAATGGGAACTATGCATAGCTATGCAATATATATATATATACATACATACATATATATATATATGCATAGTATAGTATAAACATATATACATCTCAAAATGATTCAACATGTTAGGCTTCAGATGGCTTCAGATGGTTTTAGCATGTTTTAACTGACAACTTGGAATCAACCCTGTGTCTTTGCGCGTTCCGAAGCCAGGTAGCTTGACAGCGCCGGAGCATTTGTTCACTCCGACGCGGAAGGAAACGTCCCAGATCTCAGGGGGCACCCCGACGCCGCCGGGGGGATACTACACGCCACAGCAGCTGACCCCACAACAGCTGACCCCCCAGCCGCCGACGCCACAGCAACACACCCCTGAAGCTGTTCGAAGGTGGGGATTCGCGAGAAAGGATTTATCATACTGAATCTGAAGGAAGTAGAGCAAGTGTAATTTTGGTTGGAACTATAGATCTTCTTAGTAGATGACAGGTATAAATAAGGGTATCACATATATATAGACACATCCATTAACATTCATCCACATCTTAGTTGGAATAAAGATCCAGAAATGATAAATTTGGACACACATCAAAAATCCCCCATTCATCCCCCATTCAGTTGCGCCGTCGTCCTTAAAGGGCTTCCTCCTCGTTGCTGGATGAAGTTGACGACGACACCCCGGTGATGGATGAGGCGTCGCCATCGCCCAGTTCGCCGCTGGCTGGGAAGCAGCTGCAGCGTGAGGCCTCGGCCTCGATTTTGTGTCGTCAAGCCTCGGAGTTGCGTCGGGACTCCAGTCAGGCCGGATCTGGGAGATCCTTTTTGGGATAATCATAGGATATGTCATGGGATAATTGAATGGGATCATGGGATAATTTAATGGGATAATGAGATAGTTTAATGGGATAAGGGATAATTTAATGGGATAATGGGATAGTTTAATGGGATAATACTGGGGATATTTTATATAATTTATCGTAGGATATGTAATGAGATAATAATGGGATGATAATGAGATACCCTCTGGTGAACTAACATAGCAATGGAAAATGGCTATTTATAGTGGATTTTCCCATTAAGAATGGTGATTTTCCATTGCTATGTTAGTTCACCAGAGGGTAATGGAGGTTTCCGAAGTCATGGGGGTACCCCCAGTCAACCAAGTCATCCAAGTCATGAGCATTGTTTAGGATTGACACCTCTGACTTGGGGATCACCCATTGAAAAAGAACCGCCAAATGAAACTGCCTATAGATCTTGATAATTCTGAACAAAGCTACTAGTACTACATAATTCAAAATGGATTACCGATGTTGATCTATTTTTGGTGTCCCCAAAATCCCATCATTTTCCCATTCGGTGTCCAGCCAGGGGCGTGTTTTCCTGAGGCGCAGCTCACGAACTTGAGTCAGTTGGGAGCAGAAGAAGAGGATGAAAAACATCAGTCACTTCGTACCTTTGATACGGCCTACATGTTGCCTGGAAAAAGTTCTGAGTTTTTCCATGGCTTTTTCCAGGGTTTTTCCCACATTGAGATTTCCATTGCCTTTCCCTGATAAATTGAGATACCATCTGGTTATGACATTGCCAGTTCGCCATGGAAAGATCCACCATGCTATTAAGTTCGGTAAACCATCTATTTCGATTGGGGCCATCGAAAAACCATGGAGAACTGTTAGTCACCAGAGGGTTTTCCATTGCCCATGGCCATGGCCATGGCGCTTTTCCAAGGTTGCTGGGAGATCAACCACTAGGAGCGATTTCCGGGGGGCCCGTTTTCCGGGGGGAGCGCGACTAGGAACTTGAAGAAAATTGAACCCAGATACCCTCTGGTTATGACTAACATAGCCATGGAAAATCACCATTTTTAATAGGTAAACACAGGTAAACCATCTATAAATGGGCCATTCTCCATGGCTATGTTAATAACCAGAGGGTATTGGGATTTAATTGGGTGAAACATGCTGAAGCATGGTGAAACTTTGTGAAACTGTTTTCTTGCTTACATTCATTTACATTCCATTTTTCCTGGTCTCAAGAATGCTACAAGGAAGTCTTTCTCCTTCATACACTGTTTCGCTTCATCCAATAAATCACAGGTTTTTTTTATATTCATGTCATTTCATGTTTTGTCCATTTTTGTCCGACATGTTTGGTTGGACAAGCTCCATCCGCCAATTTCTTTTGGTTCAACATTCATTTTTTCTTGGATACAATGGATACAACACTCCATTCATGTTTTTACTGGTTGGTGGTTTGGAACATGTTTCATTTTTCCATTCACTTGGGAATGTCATCATCCCAACTGACTTTCACTAACTCCATCATTTTTCAGAGGGGTAGGGCTCAACCACCAACCAGTTTAGGTTTTCATCTCCCCATGACCTCCTGGTCCTTTGCTGGACCCATCCCATGACGAGGAATCACTCATTTTCAGTAGGATTTGACGTGATTTTACGAGATTGTATCATACTTCATCCAAGGGAAGTTGCTTTATCCTATTTTTTCACCCCCAAAAAAAAACATAATTTGATTCTCCAAATGATGGATGCATTCATCCACATTAATCAATGACAATATCCCATATAACTCAGGAAAACTATGGAATCCCAGGCGGGTCGCAGTTCCAAAAATCGGGGATCCTCTCATGGAATCCCATGTCCCCAATTGACCCAATTGACACATCATCCCATGATTTGTGAACTATTGATGCTTCACCACTATCAAATATATCATTTCTATAACAATAAATGTTTATATGATTCGAAATGTTTCGTTCATTTGGCCCTTCTCCTTCCCTCGTCTCACTTGGAGACTTGAGGCTGTGTGACTAAGTGATTGTCACTTGTGGTTTAATGTTTTGCACTATTTGTTGAAAAAACACATGAAATTGTATTCTTCCAAAATCCTCCATATATGTCTGTAATATCAATGTATAATTCTCTCAGAAAATCGAACAGTTACAATCATAGTCCTACATGCTTATTACATAATAAGATTCATAATCATTTAATTCCACTATGATTATTGTAACTCTCCATCATATATAGATACTATATAAATAGTAATTACTATCCCATTATCATATAAATAGTTATTATCCACATTGTATATCCCGTAATATTTGCATATATTTGGATTATATTAGTAATTATCCCATCATATTATCCCATCATCATATGTTATAGTCCTTATATCTTCCTCCATATTAGTATGATCCCATCGTCGTCCCTTCCCATCATCCCGTCATATTGTATATATCATATATATCGTATTACAGTAATATATGATGATCCTCCATCATTCTCTCATCATCCTCCCATCAACCATATCATATAGGATATTTAATCTTAATACTATCCATAAGAATATCTCCATATTGTCATAATTATCCATATCTCTATATAAATATGCCATATTAAGACAATACTATCTGTCAATATACCTTGAAAATCCACTTGTGTAAAATTATCGCTGCCTGCCAAGACAGCAACAATTATCGTTGCCTGTGAATATTATCGCTGTTTGCTTAAATTATCGCCGCCTGATGTTCCGCAGCTGTT
>Ga0126342_10018315_pt1 | contig 12017 bp, 12 predicted proteins | sample Cyp1metagenome_FD_92528 | JGI IMG/M metagenome (GOLD analysis project Ga0126342, IMG submission 92528) | Coral microbial communities from Lord Howe Island, Old Settlement Bay, Australia - Cyphastrea 1 metagenome | ecosystem: Host-associated > Invertebrates > Cnidaria > Coral ... | reverse complement strand
TTACTGTATTGTATTAATGTACTGTATTAATGTACTGTATTAATGTACTGTATTAATGTACTGTATTAATGTACTGTATTAATGTACTGTATTAATGTACTGTATTAATGTACTGTATTAATGTACTGTATTACTGTACTGTATTAATGTACTGTATTAATGTACTGTATTAATGTACTGTATTACTGTACTGTATTAATGTACTGTATTAATGTACTGTATTAATGTACTGTATTAATGTACTGTATTAATGTACTGTATTAATGTACTGTATTAATGTACTGTATTAATTGAATGTAATGTAATGTATTAATGTAATGTATTAATGTAATGTATTAATGTAATGTATTAATGTAATGTATTAATGTAATGTATTGTAATGTAATGTATTGTAATGTAATGTATTGTAATGTAATGTATTGTAATGTAACGTATTGTGATGTATTGTATTGTGATGTATTGCAATGTAATGTATTGTAATGCATTGTAATGTATTGTAATGTAATGTATTGTAATGTAATGTATTGTAATGTAATGTATTGTAATGTATTGTAATGTATTGTAATGTATTGTAATGTATTGAAATGTATTGTACTGTATTGCAATGTATTGTAATGTATTGTAATGTATTGTAATGTATTGTAATGTATTGTAATGTATTGTAATGTATTGTAATGCATTGTAATGTATTGTATTGTAATGTATTGTAATGCAATGTAATTGTACATGTATGTATATATATAATATATATGTATGTATATATCTATGTGTGTGGTTTAGCATGGTGAACGGGCATCTCTAACGGTACCTCTTATCAAACAATAAAATGGATCTGACAAAATCAAAAAACAAAAAAACATGAAGCCATCCATGATTGTTCACCAAACGGATTAAAATGTGGATTTTGACCAGCTTTCCCATGGAAAAACTTGAGAGATCCCATCCAACTTGAGAGGCCTCAGTCGCTATCAGACTGGGAACAGTCCCTGCCTACCATTTGGGCCTGAGGATCATGTCAGGTGTTGGACCACAGATGTTTGGCAATGGGATTTCATCCTTCAGATTTGTCTGAAAATCGGATGTCCCAAAAATTGGATGATGAACCACCTTGTTTTCCTGATGAAAGACAGACCCAAATATCATATCAAGTTGGTTTGTTGTTATTGTAACATATTGTAACTATCCCCAGAGATGATCTTCAAAAAATGATATCCACAAAGCCATAGCATCCCAGTGTTATCCAGAATATCCCATTGTATTCCATAGAGTAATATCCCATGAAATATCCAATAGTATCCATTGTTTTCCGACTCAACAATCAACCATCCCAATGACTGCACCGTGCCCCTAACGTGCCCCAAAAAACTCTTGAGCAGAGCTTCATCGCATCGCACATGATCTTGGTCAGGATAGCTCCTTTATGCGCGGCTGGCTGGAAAACCCGCTGGTTGTTACCCGTGGTCCTTTTTGCAACCAGAAAAAGGAAGAAAAGTATAAAATCCTACGTGATAAATTCAATCTCTTCTATCTTTTCGGGAGTTACTATATGGATAATCTCATGTCCCTTCCATTTAAAAAACATTGGCTTTCCATGGCCATGTTCAATTGCCAAGGGTACCTGCTGTGAATGGGTTCTACTGTGGTTAAGAGCGGGATTCGAACGAATCGTCGTAAAACGAAACGCCGATGATTGAAATGTCTACTACTGGACCAAATAGATCATTGCATTGATTTAAGGGAAACAATTGCTGCCGAAACCTACCGGTGTCCAAACCATGCTTTCACTAGGGTCACCAAAAATCGAGTCTGGGCTGGTACTCGAGCCCAAACACCAATCAAAATCTCTAGGATTTACTAACTTCATATTATTAAGTTACCCTCTGGTAAACTAACATAACTATGGAAAATCACCATGCTTTTAATGGAAAAACTCACTATTTCTATGGCCATTTTCAATAGCTTTTTGTATGTTTACCAGAGGGTAAATCCCGCTGTTGAAGGTTTTGACTCCGATCTCTTGCTGGTGAAATCCTGTGGCTCCAGGCTATGGGTTCTGATCAAACCCCATAAATGTCACTAGTCACTATCCTGTTATAAGCCCTGCTGGACTATCCATAACATATCAAGTTGGTTATATCCCCATGATATCCCCATTTATAGATGATGTTCGAATTAAAACCCATTATAAACCCATAGAATCTTAGTTGATCAATATTCATTAAGCCATTTTGGCCATTATAAAACCATGATATTCCCATTCTTCATGGCTATTCATTGAAACCTGTGGGATATTCTATCCCCATATGTTCCCGTTGTCATGGATATTAATCCATTAAATCCACATAGGTTCTGGAAAAAATATATCTATATCACATCTCCATTATATCCTATAGTGTTGATATCCATGTATATACACTATATCTATATCCACTATATTGATCCACTATATCCACATCTGTCAACGCAAAATATCCACCTCCACATCTCACCGTCTGGCTATGGTCATGTCATCGGCACGAAAAATCTCTGGAATTTTCGGGCAATTTCAGTGGAACTAAAATATTTAATGGAATACTGATAACCCAATCAGGAAGCAATCATATTCCATGATCATTCTTGCCTTAGTTATCCTTGATATTCGATATTTGAAAACATGCCATGAAGATTCCGGAAAAATATTCCGCTAAAATATCCCAGTAACATTCCATTACTATCTGGGTAAATTATAATATTTCACTAACCTGAATCTTGCGGCCATTTGGGGGTGATTCCCCTAAAATAAACCATGATTTCCAGTGAGGGAGAACAGTGAGGTCGTGATCAAATTTACCCAGGTAACATTCCATTACCCTCTGGTAAACTAACATAGCTATTGAAAATGGCCATTTATAGTGAGTTTTCCCATTAAAAACGGTCATTTTCAATAGCTATGTTAGTTTACCAGAGGGTACTATCTCCAATGACTTTCCCCATTCACCGGTCAGCCATTTCCAAAACTCCGTCAGTTTTTCAGACGTCCGAGACACCGCTGAAGCCAATCAAGGAGCCGACGATGGTCAGCACGTTGCTCTTCAGCAAGAAGCCCTGGATGCGTCGCTCAAAGGGTCTTTTTTACCTGGTATTTTTTAGAAAATGATAGGAATCAAGCATTCAACAATAGGGATGATCATCATCTATAAATGGGATGGTGAAATCCCATGAAAATGGGATTGAAGCCCTAAAATTCGAGTGGATAACAAGCGTAATCATCAACAATAGGGATGATATTTGAGGGACTTGGGAGAACTAAGCATCTATAGCTGGGGTTCAAATGTTGTGTTTTTATTAGTGTTTAATGCGATCTAAAGCATCAAGCATAAGTGGTTTCAGTGGATCCGAATGGATATTACACTATATTCCCATGAATAATTGCTTCATCCCACGAATCAAAGAGTAGATTATATCCCTTGTTTTGTGGGTGTTGTTGTAGGCTTCATCCACTTCTTTCACTGGGGTCAACTAACCTAAGCTACTTACGATTCATGGGATGAAACATTGGGATGACCCCTACAGCAACCATCATCTGAGGGGTTTATTGATGGGTATATCCCAGGTTCCAACCCCACCCGGGGATAGTTTGGCCGCCCTTGCAATTGTGGGCCTATGGCAACATACATTTATTCATTTATTTAAGGGGAACTACACCCGAGGAATACAACCGCGGGAAGACAACCACATATATAATATATAATATAGGAATTGCATTGGAATAGCATGGGAAGAAGTGGAAATGTCAAAAATCAGATGGGAAAAAATGAAACCTTCAAATATGGAAATTATATGGATATGCTATGGAAGTAACCATTTTCTGCGGTGGGAAACAAAAGGAATCTGGGTGTAGATCTTGACCAGAGCTATGGAAGCAAACTGTTACTTTACCAGAGGGTAATATCCTTGAAAACCATCATTGGGATGGAGTAACCATGTAACCATCATTCATGTCCATCATTGGCTAAACTGAATCATAGCTTGGCATCAAATATTAGTCTAGAGGGTATACCATATTGAATAATCATGCCAGAGGAACTTTTGAGGTGAATTGTTACATCTTAGCCAGCAATTGTTGGACATTTCCTGTTGTAACACGATAAATTCCGATATTTAAATGAGATGGGAATCATCTATAGATTTCCCCCAAATTTGGCAAAGATTCCCATCTCATTTCTATGTCCAGCCGAATCGCAAACTGGTACTGTAGTTTACCAGAGGCTAACATGGGACATCCGAGATTGGAGGGATCGAACTTATCCCATCCGTCATCTCGTGATCCCTACAACTAGAACCAGTTTGTTGGTTCTTCCAGAAAAACACGGAGATATATCACCAATTGGTTGTTCCCTTCTTCCCAACAGATATCTATTATATATCTATATCTCTGTGTATATATATATATACATAAGATATATATATGATATATATATATATATATATATATATATAAGATATATATATATATATATAAGATATATATATATAAGATATATATAAGATATATATATATATAAGATATATATATAAGATATATATATAAGATATATATATATAAGATATATATATATATATATATAAGATATATAATATATAAGACATATATATATATATATATCCATCATTTGGCCAAAAAAAACCGTTTCCTTCGGAGATGTTCGAAGGTCTTTTCAGCAGCACCTCTGCAACCAGAGCCCAGCCGGAGTAGGAGTTCAGGACAGTGATGCACACAGGCCTCGGTTGCTGATGGGTGACCTGCTACGAACCGGAAGAATGTGACTTTTCGCCCAAAGAAAGGGATAAGCGAAGGAGAGTGGGATGGAAAAAACATGAGGATTGAGAAATGAAACTTTGATCATCCTGAAAATCTGATTTTAAGCAATTCAGAATGGGATTGAACAAAAATGGGGACGTTTGAGCAACAGAGATTAAGATTTGACTAAGAAAAAGGATGGGTCTACCAGCCATGATTGGAAATCATGTAACCCGAAAAACAATAGACCTCTAGTCATGGCATGATCAATACTCTTGACCTTGCGGGTTAACGCCATCAGAATCAGGAAGAGTCAAGCAATAGAACTGAGATAAGATGGGATCCAATGGAGCTATGTATTGCCAGTATCGAGATATGATCACCAACTAGGAGGACATAGCAATGGCATCAACAATCTTAGCCCGCCTATCTTGCGTCCGAAGCCTAAAATGAACATAAATGGACTAGAGCTGCAGGCATACCCAAACGTGGCTAGAACCCCATGAACTGATACGGAGCTTTTTCAACATGGGGGGATCCCCAAGCCAGGGGTTTCGATACTCAGTCATGGTCTAATGACTGGATGATTTGGAGGTACCCAAATTATTTCGGAAACCTCCATATTCTGTTGGATTGCTTCATCCCCTTGTTTATGTGGGTAAAACAATGCCATGAATAAACCACCCATATCTGGGAAAAGTATGACTTCCCAAAAACCCATCATTTTTCGTGAGCGAAAATCTCTGAGGTCGTTTTTGATGTCGATCCCTCCAATTCACCCTTCGGCCATCCCCCGTTCGAATGTTCACACTGTGGCAAGCCCAAATAATCAACCAACTGATCTATCTTAAGGTATAAAATGATGTTGACAATGATCGTAAGTATCGTGAAAACCAGTTGAGTAATAAGTATAGTTAGTATGGTTTTAAGTCATAGTAGTAATGCTAGTTAAGAAATCATGACCAATATTCTCCAACATTCATATGGCTATAGGTCAAAACCCTGGTACCTAGTGAACAACAAAATAGCCGGTAAATGGCTGTTCATTCCACTCTAATTGATAGTAATAGGTTTTGACCCAACATTCTAATATTATGGGGGTTTCCTCAAATGGGGAGTACCCCTAGTTCTCATCCACGTTATTTTCGGATTTTCCATGAAATAAACCATCCATTTCGCTCGCTTGGGGTACCCCCATGACTATGGAAACCCATCCATATTTAACATAACTATGGGAAATCCCCATTTTTATTACCATCTGGTTGTTTAACATAGCCATGGAAAGATCCACCATTTTAAGAACGGTAAATCATCTATTTCTATGGACCATTTTACATTTTATATGGGAAATCCCCCATGTTTATGAGGTAAATCAACGCCATAAATCATCACTTAAACCACCGATGATCACTTCACCAGGTCATCCAGGTGTTCGGCAGGTCGCATGTCGCCACCTCCCACGGAAGCCACCAGGTGCAGACCCATCAAGCACGCCAAGATGGCCACAACCCACAGGATTAAGCTGCCGCAGGGATCGCCTGGCTGGACATAGAAATGAGATGGGAATCTTGGCCAAATTTGGGGGAAAACTATAGATGATTCCCATCTCATTCAAACATTAACCGGAATTTATCGTGTTACAACAGGAAATGTCCAACAATTGCTGGCTAAGATGTAACAATTCACCTCAAAAGTTCCTCTGGCATGATTATTGAATATGGTATACCCTCTGGTAGACCAATATTTGATGCCAAACTATGATTAAGGTTAACCAATGATGGACATTTTCATGATGGTTATTCCATCCCACTAATGACGGTGTTCAAGGATATTACCCTCTGGTAAAGTAACAGTTTGCTTTCGCCAAATTGCTGATGTTTGATTTCCCCAAAAAAATGGTGATGTTCTCTAGTTATGTAAACGTTTACCAGAGGTATGCTGATTTATCTGATGGGATGTTTGATCAAATTTTAACATCATGGATGGGATCTTGTTTTCGGATGATGAAAAAATTGCGATGTCCTGTGGATTCAACCAAGCAATTCTTGGGGTCACAGGCGCGTCACTGGAGGGGTAAGAAATCCCCATGAAACCAATGGCCTCCAGCAATTTTTGACGAAACGATATGGAAATGAAGGGAAAAGATCCAGTTCATGATCTGTTTGGGGGTTCAATGTTGACATGTGAACCTATTGGAGAGACAAGAAATAGCAAGAAAACATGTGGTAAACCCCATGATTCAAGCATGGCTTTTACCATAGCTGTGTAGATTGTAATTGGTTTTAGCACCTAACCTGGAACTCTTCGTAGAATCGAAACCTGTCTATCTTGAATGGTTAAAACAAAATGTGTGTGTCGGAGTGCCAGGTAGATGTGTGCTAAGGAATGAAGGACTGAAATTTTATGGAACTGGTGCAGCTGCTAGTTATATCCTGATGTTTAACGAAAAAGATGTTTTTTCTATGCACTTCCAAGTCGCAAACGGATCATGAGACCCATGGGACCTAAACAGAGTCTCGAGTCTTTTGCTGCAGGAAAGCTTGGTCTCGCCTTCCTGCAGGAAGTAGTACATCAAGACGATGAACAAGGTCCTGACTTTCAACCACCAATGGAGGGTGAAATCTCCCATTTTTTCTCGCGAAATCCGAAAAAGATGTTGACCCATGGCTTGATATGGCCAGCTTGATATGGACACCCAAGTTCTTGAATTTGGCCCTAGCATGCAGCTACTGTTGGTGGAGAAAGGTTAGAACAAAATACAGTAGCTGGACATGAAGTATTCCTCTATCACACGATCAAGTCAGAAACACATATGTACGTGTGTATATATATATCCAGCAACAAATTATGGATTTTATGATGGTCACATCTGCAGGCAAACTCGCCATTTTTTAATTGGCCAAGAAGGTGTTGTTGAACCCGAGAATCGCCCCCAGCTATCATCTACCTCTGGTAATCTGGTAATCCAATATGGCTTGCTGGAAAATACCTCATTTGGTTTGATGATTTTCCCATCGAACTAAACCTTCATTTATGGTTGATTTTGCAGCAATCGCCGTGTTTGATTTTCCACCGGAGGCTACCCATCATTGCTGCAGCAAGCTTTTGGCTGGGTAGGAGTAGCCTGGTAGAAAATCTAGGCAAATTGGAAGAATACATATCATTTTTCTCTGGAATCTAGGCAAATTCATGAGAACTGTCATGGTTGTTCTGCCCATTTTGAGATGATTCCCAATATTCCCAATCCCATCGTTTATGGGGGACAGCCAGTGGGGTGGTTATGATATTCCGTCGGCTTCCCCAGCAATACCAAGTCTTTGTACCCATGTCTAGTAATACCCGTTTTACTACCATTTACTATAATGCTCAATGTCATAAACCCAGTGATACACCATCCCCAATCCAATTAGGGTTTATTAAGTCTACCTAGTGGGGATGATGCAGGCCAGCCCCACTCGCTACCTGGTGCTTTATCCCAGGAATCGCAGGGTTATATCAGTTATATCCGTGGTTTTGTGGGATTCTTATGGGCTTACTCCACTTATTTCCCTGTGATTTTACCAAACCTCAGGATTCGCGGGATGAACCAATTCTTTGTGGCAAACGGAACCCACCAACTCTGATCCCATTCTGATGCCCATTTTTGGATGGTCCCCATCATCCGTCTCATACTCCCTATGTTCGATGCTTCAAATCCCATTCATATTTTATCAGAACCACCATGAATTTTCCAGTCGCAAGGCACAAGCCGCCCAAGTTCAGGTAGTTCTTCCCGGGCAAGGAGAGCTCCTTGGAACCTTGGGTAGCGAGCGATGCGAAGTGAAAATTGTGTGACAAGAAAATCAGGGCGAAGAAGGTAGAAATGATGTGTGTATCCAGTATATATAATAGGCATAGTCAAAATTGATGTGATGTTTACCAACAAATCAGGTAAAACCAACAGATAGAAACGTTGACACACACTGATGTAACGGGACAATAATAAGATAAAATGTCACTTTACAGCTCAAATCACATTCATATTCCATTAAGACCAGAACAACCCACCGGCGCCATCCCGGAGAATCTCTATCTTCTGCGGGTACCCCCAGTTCTCATCCATTTATATAACAGGATTTCCCATGAAATAAACCAACCAATGCTCGCTTGGGGTACCCCCATTTACAGTACTATGGTTAGTGCAGGTGAAGGCTGCGTCATTTCCAAATTGTCATAGCCTAAAATGATGGGGAAATTACCCTCTGGCAATTTGACATAGCTATGGAAAATCAGCATTCACACAGGCAAAACCTCAAACTACCTGGGCCATCTATGCGATTAAAAAAAAAACTCTTAGTTTACCAGATGATATATCCCAAAAAAAAACGAAAAATATCCCATGATGTCCCATGATGTCTCATTATATCCCATTAAATCCCAGAATTGTCATGGTTGCTACCCGGAGATCGCCGCCCTGGGATGAGTTGTGCCGTCTCGAACCATTCTCGGGATGAATTTTCGATTCTCCGGAGACAATGGAGAGATACGAAAAAAACATGGCAACATTTTTGATGGTATCTTATCAATGGTTTATATCAATGGAATGCTGATGGTTTATATATATATATATCATTTGGGATGTGATTTGGGAACATTAATGAAAGGTTAATTTGAAAAAAAATACGATTTGGGACATGATTTGGGAACAATGAAATATTTGAGGGATCTTCATGGGATTTAACGCGGAGTTTTATGGTCCTGGCCGTCCATGGCTGGAAATTCTCCCCGGACTGGCTGGGATTGTGCATCGCCAAGTTTGATGGCAGAGGGTAACCCTCAGCCAGGATTCCACTCCCCACTAATATCCCCATTTTATCCCCAGTATATCACCATTACACCACCATTTTTGTTGGTGAAATTCGATGGAAATTTGGCAAAAAACGGGGATCTACTGGATCTACTGTATGTTTCTACATTCACAGCCTCACCATTCAAGGTAACCTCTGGTAAACTAACATAACTATTGAAAATGGCAATTTATAGTTGATTTACCCATTAATAGCATGGTGATTTGCAATAGTTATGTTAAATTACCAGAGGGTAACCTCCAACTCAGATGTGGAGAACCCAAAATTTGTAGATCATCACTGAAGTCAATGGATTGGTTTTCTTGGGAAAATCTTAACCAGAAACCATCGATTTTCCCATGAAATATGGAGGTGTCCGGTTAAAATTTTCCCAAAAAAAAACAATCCAATGATTGAAGGGAACCCGGGGGTTTTCCACATCTATGTAGGCTAACGCCGCAGCTTAAAAGGATCACCTCAGAATGTCCAAACTCGTTGGATCCCGGTAGATTGGTTCACTATTTCGACTGGGCCATGTTCAATAGCAAACTGTAAACGTTTACCAGAGGGTAACAACCATGATTTTGGTTCTGATCCAGATTTTTTGTTGTTTTTATTTATATATCATGTTTGAAGATCAACAAAAAAGGAAAAACTCCTTTAGCGCAGCCCAGCATTTTGCTCCGCCAGGCCTTGCTACGCGCAACGCGTTGCTACAATTCGATGCCGCAACTGCCGCAAATCCAAGCGTCAGGATATGAGTTGTTGGTCAAAACCCCGTGCCCATAGATGATGCTGTTTGTATGTACCCTCTGGTAATTTAACATAACTATTGAAAATGACCATTTATAGTGAGTTTTCCCATTAAAAATGGTGATTTTCCATAGTTATGTTAAATTACCAGAGGGTATATGATGCTGCCAATGATTAGATGAGCTATCCAGTAGTTCACAGGGAAAAATTGCTGGAATAGATGATGCTGTTTCTGTGTATAGTTTGCTTGCAGCTTTTGACCCATCCGCAGTCTGAATATACAGTCGAAACATTGATAGAATGTTGTTTCATTCAACATGTGCAAGTGTGCAGCTGTGCATTCTGTCTAGGTATAGTAATTTATAGTAATTTATAGATGATATCAGTGCCTTACTTCACCACATCCTCAGTGGTTTCTCAGATTTGGCTCCTAGAATTTGTCCGTAATTAATAGTTACTGCAATAATTTTATGCGAATCACTGGTGACTCTGAAATTTCATGCCAGTCAGCACAATTTTTGTTGGTCAACAGGAAAAAATCGACCATAGATATCCCTTCACACACCCTGAGTCGGGTCTGCACGTTGGACCCCCAACGATCCTTCATTCCCAGTCGGTATCCTGGTTGAATACATGTCCTGCTGCTTGCAGACTTTTAGTATTGTGGTTGTGGAAATTTAACCCAAAGAAAGTGCGCTGTGAATATTTGTTGCTATCAGTTAGTTGCTATCCATTTTTTGGGGGAAAACGTAGGGATGCTGTTTTCAACTCATGCCCTCTTCATCGCTGCTTGTACCTACACGTCAAATGATATCAACTTCATGGCAGTTGCAGCATCCATCGCCTTGGGTTAACAATCGAGGCCGGTTCGATGGATCTATACAGCGGCCCTTAAAATGCAAATGCTCCAACCAGTGGCCGTGCCTCACTAACTTCGACAATGGAGGCACTGTCGGCCTAGCTGTGTTTTGGCAACGAATTTTTGGTCCACAAGCCCGAAAACCAAGTGCCATCGGGGAGTGGCCAAGTTTTCCTCTGTACACTCTGGAGGTTTTTGTTTGGTGCACATATCGAGGCGCAGCAGGCAACGCTCGACAGCCACCAGGAAGAGACCAACAACCTTGGCCAAGACATTGGGCTCTCTGGGGGCTCCCGCAATTTGAAAAGTCATTCCTTTCAGAGACGGGAAATCGCACAGGAAACAAGTTGAAGTCCCACCTTCAAAGGTGTGGGAGAGGAACTCCGCAGAAGATATGCGAAGATCCGCAGTCAGCTAGTGATGTTCAGGGCAGCGAATGACCCGGACCCAACTCGTAGCTAGTTTGTTAAGTAATCCGATCTTTGACCAACTGTACGATGGAACATGACTCAGATTTGCTTCTGTTCTATCACGAGTCTTGCAGTTTGCAGGAAATATTAAATATAGTTTTCCTCAATTAAAAATACCCTGGGGTAAACTAAAAGCAAATACGAGGCTGGACTTCGGAAATGCTGCCAATAGCTTGCAAATAGAAGGGAAAGGGGTGCTACCTGGGGACCCATACCATAGCGGGGGTAGGAACACGGAACACGAGACCATATATATATATACATATACATATATACATATATACATATATACATATATACATATATACATATATACATATATACATATA
>Ga0126342_10018314_pt1 | contig 12017 bp, 9 predicted proteins | sample Cyp1metagenome_FD_92528 | JGI IMG/M metagenome (GOLD analysis project Ga0126342, IMG submission 92528) | Coral microbial communities from Lord Howe Island, Old Settlement Bay, Australia - Cyphastrea 1 metagenome | ecosystem: Host-associated > Invertebrates > Cnidaria > Coral ... | reverse complement strand
CCCTTGTTGAAGAAGAAGCACCCCCCCCCTTGAAGAAGTCCGGTATCCCTCTACCGGGGAGATCTGTCCCACCTTGGGTCGGCTGATGTAACATACATCCACTGCTGCAGCCACCAGGATGGCCAAGAAAAAGCTGCTCCAAAGGCTCAACAACTGCGAAGCTGGGCTGCTCGGCACTTCACTGGAAGCGTTCATCTGCTGAAAATCTCTCCATGGCGCGGTGAAAACGCGGTGAAACCGCCTGCCTTTTGGTCGCACACAGCGGTACCAAGGCAAGAAGACAGGTGAAAGTTTGCCTCAGAAACTTGGGGGGTGGCAAAATTGCTGCCATCATTGGGATGGGGATGTATTTTACAATCTTCTGTGGAACGGCAGACTTCGAACCACTCAGCTATGCAGTTGCCATGTCGAGAAGAAGCGAGAGAATTATATACAAAGATCATAAGGGATCTTTTAAGGGGATACCCCCGTCAACATACCTCAGAATAATAAAGTTGATACCCTGGAATATTTTTTTTGAAGGGATGGGTCATCAAGACTGACTGCTGGGCAGTCAGGTCCATCAATGGGCTGTTCCGCTAAAGTCGGCGTGTTGCATTGATCCTGAGGTCTAAGTCTATCCTGAGCTAATCTCCATGGTATCTTGGGCTATGCTGCGAGCAAAGAACTGGAAGTCAACTTCAACGGAACGAGCCAAAACACGGGCCAATCCTATGCTAACTTTGTATATGAAAATAGTTGCTCTACTGGCAAAATGACGTTTCAAAATCATTGGTCGATCATGTGGCTCCGAGGTGGCAAAATCCCACAAGCATTGAGAGTTGAGACTAGTTGGGTAGTGCCAGTTGATCTGCCACCTGCCGACATCGTTTTTCAATGTAGTTCAGGATCCAGGTCTCTGTCCCCCGAAGAACTCATCGCTGCTAGACTCCACCCATGTTGGAAAGAGTGGCGAATGGGGATTCGCAGTGGATGGTGACTTTGAAAACTGAAAAGGACCATAAAAATCCCATCCAAATCCCATCCAAATGCAGATCTCCCCAGGCTTTTGCTACCCTGATGAAAACGCAGATGAAAAGAATGGCGAAATCCCAGAGTTTTGCCTCCGCCCTTCAAGAGGCCCTTTTTCTTCATCCATCTTCCCAGCGCAGCTGCTCCAGTTGCCGGCGAAAGGGATCATAGGGAAGTTGCTCTCCCTCAAACACCTGGCTCACAAATATGTCACTGGTGGAAAATCGTCACTGGAACCTCTTGAATGACTCTGGGATTAGTTTCAATTAGTTTTAACTCATCCAAAAGTACATAAAATGCAGCATGCTTCACACCGTCAACCATCCATGCGTTTAATCCCGCTGCAATATGGACGGAGACCAACTGTGGCAGGAAGCACAGGGGGGACAATGCATCAAAGTGAAGAATAGAACCTCTGGGACTAATGACATCCCACTCATAGCTTCCCGGCCACATGTCAGCCTGATGCCAACCCCTATCCTTCAGGTCTGTCGCAGACCAACTTTGATCACTGTGAAGGGAAAAACTGCTCAATCGCATGGAAATCCTTCTTTTTTCCTCTTCCTCGACCCACAAGGAGATAGTTAAAAAAACTTTGACTATCTCAAGCTCCAAACAATTTGTTGTTCAAAACCCACAACCACTAAAAGAACTTATTAAATCAGCAAACCACGCACCCAAAAAGATCTTCTCCCAACGGCTCTCGGAAAACACCGCAGCGGCGCAGCCTCATTCCGATGTCGCAGAGACACCACAGGGCTGCCCGCAACCTGGCGACCCAACGGGCACATCAAGACCTCACCACTTGTGGAAAGAATAGCTATAAAACTTATAACCTTCGTGGCCCGAAAACAATCTGCCAAACAACTGAGATCTAACCGACCTTTGCTTCCCGATCCTTCCAGGTTTTGACCCTCCAAACCTCCCACAATTCCAGGCTCAAGGAGGCGCCAGCTTCAGGCCACGTGCGATCGCTTCCTGGCATCAGCACTTCTTCGAGGCAGACCAGTGAGGCAGCCTGGGAAGCCACGACAGGGGTCTCCTTTTTGGGTCATATCCATGGGTTTAGTGGGATAGGCTTCATCCACATTCATCCACCTAGGCTGAGTTCCTAACCTACAGAATTAAATTCGTGGCTAGATGAGCCACCAAGTAGTGATAGAAAAAAAACAAATCCAGGTGATGGATATGATGCTACCCTCTGGTAATTTAACATAACTATTGAAAATGGAAATTTATACATCAGGTTTTGTAGTGGGTTTTCCCATTAAAAATGGTGGATCTTTCAATAGCTATGTTAAATTACCAGAGGCTATGTATCATGGGATGTATAACCAACGATGTGATATTCTCCACAGGTGTGTCCATAAAGATGGTGCTTTCCTCAATCGGGAAAGCAATGGTGAAGGACTTGCCCATCGAACCTCCCTGGCCCTATGCAAGACCTGGCAGAGGTTGATCCTTTCGCAGCAAAACATGAAAACTGGCAGAGTACCTGCAGGCCATGAACCACACATTCGGAGCTGTCTCAAGAATGAGGGTTTTTTTACTGAGTAACACTTACCCCCAATCTGTAAAGCTATGTTTTCTTGGGGAAAATGATGTTGTTTTACGGTTTAAGCCTCAAGTTCTCATGCTTTGATCCAAACTGTTTGGTACCCATCTCTCCAAGCGACATCCACTGCGTAGATCACGGTGCCGGTGTCATCTCCATCCAAGCGAACGTCACAGGCATGGAGCATCTCGGCAAGGAACGGCCAGATCACTGGGCCTGGCCACAAGTAGCAACAGTGTCAAGCTGTTCTACTTGGTGGCGAACTAGCCATGAATCCGAAGTAGGTTAGTTCACCCTGTTTTTTTCAGTGGGATAAGTAGGGTTAATCCACTTGCAACTAGGGTGAACTAACCTACCTAGTAAGTGGGATGAGCCATCAAGCAGAGATATCTGCGTCTCCTCTGTGTGCTTCTGCCCTTCCTGGACTGTGCCATACGGCAGAGCCGAGCTGAGTTCTATGCAGTGGCTCGGTAATGTCACGTTGCATTGGGCGGCTACTGGAAACCGACCAACCAATTTAAGCAACCACTAATCATCTGGTTATTTAACATAGCCATGGAAAATCACCATTTTTAATAGGTAAACCATCTATAAATGGGCCATCTATACCATGGCTATGTTAGTCATAACCAGATGGTAATCATCACTCATGAACATTCCGGTATATATGGTGAATGGCATACCGGGCTGAATCTGTGGGACCTTGCAACCACTGGCACTTCGGCACTTCATCTCAGGTCGGATGGTTCATGGTTCTATGGTCATCCCTATGAACATGGATTCATGACCATCCCTGAATATGGGTACACGATCCATATTGGTGGACCATGTTTTGACCATGGCCCATATTACAATTAGATCGATAGATCGATAGATCGATGGATGAATGGATGGATGGATAGATGGATAGATGGATGGATGGATGGATGGATGGATAGATAGAACGATAGATCGATAGATCGATAGATCGATAGATCGATAGATTGATCGATAGATCGATCGATCGATAGATAGATAGAGAGATAGAGAGATAGAGAGATAGATATATATATATATATTATATATATATATGTATGTAAGTATGTATAATATGGGTTTGTCTAAAAATAGGTACCGTAATGTACCGTAAAATCCAATCCTTGATCATCATTTCCCAAAAAATATCATCACCGTTGCAGCTGAGTCAGCCACGTGCCATTGATGCATGAAGGGAGACTTCAAGGAGTGATTCAACGACTTCCCACGAGGAACTATGGAACAAAAGCTGCACGTAACAAGCTCATAGCTGGAGACAGAGAACCAACCTCCCTGGGTCAGTGTAACAGGTTGCTAGTGCTAATGCTGCGCAGGGTACCGCAAGTCGCTGGCGACAAAGGTGGCTTCGAGACTGGTTACCTCTTCCTCAGTGCTGTTCGGAAGGAGGTTGATGGTAGAGGAAGAGGTAACCAGTCTCGAGGCCACCTTTGTCGCCAGCGACTTGCGGTACCCTGCGCAGCATTAGCACTAGCAACCTGTTACACTGACCCAGAAGGGTGATGAGTTCCTGTCCAGGACGACACAGACACATGGCTAGCGCGTGGAGTCACGCGCTAAAGGAATCCTCCAAGGATGCCCAAACAGACTACATATAACTAGCTAGAAACTCGAGGGGGTGAGGTCCGGTGAACTGAAAGTCCCCCCAACTCGTATGTGATTAAGCAATATTAAGCAGGTAGCAAAAACAGGCATTCTTCCAGGATGCAGCTCCTAGTTGAGTCTAGTTGCAGCTCGGCCCATGTGGCCCATATGGCAGATCATCAAAATCACCCAACCAGGGAATTTCCACCACCCAAATTACCGGAATCGCCTGCATCCTGCTTCATCAACTGGGTCCAGTGCCTCAGGGGCGATCTATCTGAAACGCCGTGGTGGGACGTGGTGGATCTGTCTGAAACTTATGGGATTAAAAAAAGAAAGCTACAGTACCCTCTGGTAAACTAACATAACTATGGAAAATCACCATGTTTCATGGGAAAATCCACTTTAAATGGCCATTTTCAATAGCTACGTTAAATTACCAGAGGGTAATTTGATGGATGATCATCGTGATCCTCATTAAAATGGACATTTGGGTCTGTCTGAAAATATCTGAAAATCTGGTAAATATCCATACCCTAGTTTCAGTCAAACTCATTTGGACTCATTTGGGCTATCCCCCATTTTCGCCCGGGCGCAGGTAATTCTGGCGTTTCACAGATTCCACAGCACCTGCGCAGTAGTAGAAGGGGGTCGGTGAAAAAATATTCCAAGAGGTATAGTGCATTCAAGAGACATAATGACCCTTTGATATGGAGGTTTCCTGAAATTGGGGTACCCCACATCATCCAAGTCATTAAACAAGTTTAGTATTGAAACAACCATGGTGGCTTGGGGAATCCCCGTATGGTTTTGGATGCCTAAAAAAAGTGTTAAAGCAATCTATGTGTGCAAGTTCTCTCACACGATTCACACATCACACTCGCTTCCAAGCTGCAATCTTTCACAGCCCCCTTCGCAGCCCAAGGGCTTTGTCCGGTTTGTCCAAAAAGGATACCCAGCAAAATCCGCCCATTTTCGGAATATGAGCTTCTAATCCATTGGAATCCATTGGAATATGGTTTTTTTCCATGTGTTTTCCCAAAGATTTCAGACAAACCCTGCTTTCTCTGGCCTCCAGCAAGTTCCGGCAAACTCATCACTGCATGGCAGAGATCTTGTGCCTCACTCAGACCTGAGCTCTGAGTTTTGCCGGAGACAATGATGACCAAAATGCAGGAATAAAAGCACTGCTGATAATAATAGTAAGAGTAGTAATAGTAATAATAGTAATAATAGTAATAATAGCAATAATAGTAATAATAGTAATTATAGTAATAATTTGATGATAATAATAATAATAGCAATAACAATAACAATAATCACCATCGCCACCACCACCATCACCACCATCATCAAGAGGATTGCGGCACCTGTACTTTCCTCCGCAGGACACCTCGGCTCCACTAGGCTTGCCCAGCGTCTGCTTGCATGCGGCGGCGTCTCACCTTCCCAGGACACCTACGCCACCGCTTGGTAGTTTCTAACTCATCCAGAAGATTTAAAAAAAAAAAACGTTTGGGATCATCCCAAATACGGGGGAAAATACCAAGCTGATGAAACATACCAAAAAGACCATACTTTGGTCATATAGTACCATAGTATTATGACCAAGTATTACCAGTGGGTCAATGGTAGCTGAATGTTTGAAAACTACCACAGCTACAACCCATCGGCCCCACTGGTAAAGTATGGTCAAGTCATCCAAGGTACCCCATCATCAATGTGAAAATCCAAGGGCCTACCCGGCCTGGTAAACGTTTCCATAACGAACTGGGAAGATCCACCATGCTATTAATGGGTAAATCCACTATTTCTATGGCCATTTAAAAAATAGCTATCTTTGTTTACCAGAGGGTAATTTTCTAGACTCGTTTGATGACACTTTTTTCGCAAAGACGTGCGCGTAAAAAAAAAACAGGAACGTTTCTATACAGCAAGATTCTCCAAGTGGAGTGGCAACACATAAAATCACAGATGGGAAATGATGAATTCCCAATTTTTATCACAACATTGTGGTACCCTCTGGTAAACTAACATAGCTATTGATTGAAAATGGCCATTTATAGTGGATTTTCCCATTAAAATTGGTGATTTTCCATAGCTATGTTAAATTACCGGAGGGTAACAGCAACTTTCCCATCCCCATAAGCCATCATCAATGGATGGGCACAATCAGAACAGGATGAGGCCGTCGACTGTTTAACTGCGCTGATCTTGGACCATTCTCTAAAAGTGTCAACCCGCTATTAGCCCAAGACCACAGCCATCCCCAACTATAGTAACTATAGTTGATGAAATTCCAAAGTGACCCTGAAATGGAGGTTTACTGCTTTCTTTCGTGCGATGGTGGGCTATTGGGTTTGCCATGTTTCAACCAGATGCAGATCTGGTAGACACGAAACATGACTCTGGCGGAGCACCTAGTGCTGCAGCAATCTCTTGCACCAACGAGGCTGCCTCAGGGACCACTTGTGGACTGGGCTACACCACATCGTCATTGGTGCAAAACGGGACCTGAAGACCCTGGCACCAATGGACCACTAAATATTGTCGTGTTTACTGTTTACCATTCAACAATCTATTTGAGGTCCAACATTTTTGACCGGTTTGCAAGAGGGGTACGTAGCACTACTACTGGGACTGGCGAACGGCGGCCATGGAAAATGATTCCACCCGGTTCATGGCTCATCACAAAAATATGTGCAATGTCAGGAATTTTCTTAGCAAATCTTCACCCCATGAAAAATTCTGGTTGGTGGTTGACCTACCCCTCTGAAAAATATGAGTTCGTCAGTTGGGATGATGACATTCCCAATATATGGAAAAATAAAAAATGTTCCAAACCACCAACCAGTATTGGTTTGCCTATCCTCTGGTAATGGAAATCCCCCACCGTTATAAATCTGTTTCCCATGTCAGACTTCCATGTACAAGGTATTTTCCATTGCCATATTTGATTACCAAATGGTAAATCGACATTGATGATGATTTAATTCTATTGATGATATTGATGGTCGTGGATATACTAGAATATGTTCTTTATCAATGATCATCAAATATTTTTTCGGGGATTTCCCATTGACACTGATCAATCAATCATTGTTAATCAAATTCAATCAGTTGATACCATTGGAGATCAAATTGATCCATTCACCTTTTTGTTGGATTTCTATGGATTTCTGGTAAAATCCCATGCAACTCCATCAAGGGGTTTTCCCAGCACCTGCAGCGTCTCCTTGGGTGCCAGCTGTGGCAGTAGAGCTTCACCACGCTGCACGAGGACCTGCAAGTCCCCAAGGGTCCTATGGCAGTCCCTCAGGGAGAGAAAAGCATCAAATATGAAAACGGCTTTTTGGGTCCTAGGTCCTATCTTTCACCTGGAGATATAAGTTTTTTTGGGCATCAACTGTGGCTGCCAATGGACACAGAATTTGTCACTTTGAGTGTCAGATCATCCCTTGAAAAGGGTAGGTGGTTTGAAACAATTCCCAAATTATGATGAGTTCTTCCAGTCGGCTCCTTTCATCTGGAGTCAGGTTCCGAATACTGGTGCCACGTGTGCTGGTGGAAAATGACTTCATCCAGATCGTTGTCCACGATGCCATCACGAGGATGCTGAAAAACCAGAAGGAAAATAAAACCACACCAACACAAACAGAAAAGCCAGAGGGGAGGACATACAAAACAAAAACTGGACGATGATAGATTGTATTTGCTACGGAATGTTCATCCGCAGTCTGAGCACTGGAAGGGTTTTGATAGAGTTGTTTTGTTGTATGATTCGGCCATTCTTGGGGTTTGGGGGGTGGGGAGGGCTAATAACGTTCATCATACCTACTACGTTCTTGACATGACGCTCTTGACTTTCTTTCTGTCATTCTTAATAAACCTTCATCCTGCTACGGTCTTGCCATGAGGCTTTCTTACATAACTTTCCACTACGTTGAAGTTGCTTTCTTACAGTTGTTTTCTTACATAACTTTCTTCTGCGTTAGAGTTGCTTTCTTGCATCACTTTCCACTACATTAAAGTTTTTTTCTTACATAACTGTCCACTTTCCACTACGTAATGGCTGCTTTCTTCTAGCAACACAAGACCAACAGGATCGAATCTTGACAGAACTGTAGTCCTTTTCCATTCACCAAAGACCTTTAACGAATGTGATGATGTGACCCCTAACGGTCCTACTCCCCGGAACCCCCCCGGAAGCCCCGAAGATCATACCGCCTCCCGCCTCCCAGGGCGAAGTCCATGTGCTGCTGGCCTCTCTGGCCCCCAGGGCAAAGGCCTAGAAAGCACGTCAGCCTGGTGACCTAGTTCCAGAAAAATGCAGGGAAAATCATGGATTTAGTACATTTAATGCCAACCAAACCCTGAGGATTGCTGGGTTTTTTGGACTGATTCACAAACCAACTCGCATGTTGGAGACAAAAAATGCAATGGGTCAATGGGAAAATCATCTTCAAGACCCAAAACCTTCTCTGAGGTTTTAAGTTTTTGGTTCATAACTCAACCGCCAGTCGAATCAACCCACTCAACCAACACTTCGGGTACCCACAAAGCCATCACCCACCTGCGCCGAGGTGATGCAACAGGCGCGATTGGCGGCCCTCAATAAGACCTGGTTTTCGTCAACGACATCTCTGATTTGGCCAGCAACCATTTTCAAGAAAATGACGAAAACTGACGGTGAAATTGACAATTCACATTTGAAGTAAGTTGATGGATGATCAAAGCAAGTTTGCTTAGACAACTTCCGGGTTACGGAGGATGGCCATGGTTAGCATTCACACCATCATGTCAACCACATCAAGCAGTTGGGAAGTGTAACAGTTCGGAACCCTGTGAGTTCACGCGTGACAACATTCCCGGACATGGCTTGTGTTTTTTCGGGTAGTGTGGCTCCTGGGGTCGCCGAAGTAGGGTTTGTGTTTCCCCGGGTCCGGGCCTCAATCTGTGAAAGTTGTCGCATGAGACTGTATACAGCGCGAGAGCTCGATTTGCACTTAAAATGGCAAAAAAAAAATCACAGAATCAGAGCACTTTTGGAAGATGAAGTTGGAAAAGTGCATTTATTCATCGATTCTTTGATTCATTGATTCCTTGGTTCTTTGATTCATTGACTCTTACATTCATGGGTTCATTGAGTCATTGCTTCATTGAGTCACTCATTCATTGATTGGTTCATTGGTTCATTGATTCATCCGTTCAGAAATTCACTGATTCATCGATTCATTGATTCATTAATTCTTTGATTCATTGCCTCTTTCCTTCATTGATTCACTGATTCATTGTCTAATGGGTTCATCCATTCATTGGTTCATTGGTTCATTCCGCCAGTTGCACATGGACTCTTTCATGTGGTTTCATTGGCATCTCAACCACCATTTGCTCATTCGTTGATGCACCTCGCAACTTCCACACTTCTTCATTGCTTCTGCATCTCAAAAACCTTACCTATAGGCCGTTGATTTCTGGTTGAAAATGTTCGAATCTTCCGCCGCATGGGCCGGGCATTATCTGGTATTCTCCAATCCGATTCACGAGAATGATACTTTGATAACGCTGTTGATGCCTCCTGACGCAACATACAACATTGGAACAGACCCCTTTGCTCCATCCCAGCAGATCTTCTCTTGCACGAAGCAGGGTGACTCTAAATCTCATACTGCGGTGAATCCAAGAACATAAACCTCCAATTTGGATAGTTTATACCAGCGATTGTTGGCACGTCATTGTGGATGGTTTGCTATTGGGCTTACCACATGAGTCGCAGGAGTATATATTATATATACAACTTTTACAACCAGAAGTCCCATGGTTTTATCGCCATTTCCCTCTGAAAATGACATACCCTCTGGTAAGTTAACATAGCTATTGAAAATGGCCATTTATAGTTGATTTACCCACAAAAAAATGGTGATTTTCCATAGTTCTGTTAGTTTACCAGAGGGTAAATTGATGATAATTGCTCATTGTCAAACCGAAAGTCATTGTCATCAGCAGGCAGCACTGCCCGCCCAGCCTTGGAAGTGGCATTGCCCGCAGCCCAGTCAGCTCCCTAACAGCAAGGTTCACGGGGGACCGGTTTTGGGGAAGGAAACAGATGGCCAACAAAAATAGCGGTTCCTTTCGGCAAAGTTTGGCCCATCTTCGTTTTTTCTCAAAAAGATAGCCTGCCACAACTTTCGAAAGCGGGAAGAGATGTGGCCATCAGTGTGAACAACTCAATTTCAAAAGGATTGCTTCAAGAGTTTAAACATGGATTCTTGATGCTTTAAATTCCTACGTTTTGACCCTTAAATCCCTGCATGTTCCATTGGTTAAATCCTCATCTCGGCCAGCCAGACTCCGAGTGGAACGGCCTGCTGTCTGATCTGGTTCACTCCCCTCTGAGTTAGCTCACCCCAAGGGAAGCCTCGCGGCTTGCGCGCGCCGTGTTTTGCGGATGCTGGGAATGGAGGGGCAGCCACTAGGGCGACATGTCGAGGTCTTAAACATACATGTTGTGAGATATGGTGTCCAAAAAATGGAAAAGCAATCTGACTTTATTTTAGTAGGATCAAAAAAGCTGTGTAGAGGGGCTATATAGTGTAAAACGGCAAATCCCTACTAGTAATATGTGAAATAGCTTGGATTTTGTTCCGTTTTCTTGGATAACGCCTACATTTCTTTGAATTAAAGGTCAGCATGGTGGAAGCAGTTTGTCCAATTTAAACATGGTGTCAACAAGGTGCTTCAAGTGACTAAACCAGTGACGCTGCAATGGAAGCATGGCCCGAAGCCCATCCTGCGACTCGTCCCCTCTGGCGATCCATGCAGCAGCCATGGAGCATCCATAGCTGAAAATTACAACTTCCACAAGCGAGGCAAACTCTCCATCTACTGTAGACTTGGGCAAGTTCTCGCTCATAGCTGGGCTCGCCATGAAAGTGGCGGAAAGCAGTAGCTTCTGCTTTGAGAAGCCGAAAGATCGCTAAAGAGCCGAGCCGAGCTTTGCCCAGCCGAAATTCACATCTGGGGATTGAAATCCCAATGACCCAGGTGTTTTTTCCCGGGAAGTTCATCAACTCCCAAGGTGACGTGTTCCACGTGTTCCACGGGTTCCACCTCAGCCAATCCTCAGGGATCCAGCACCTGATGCATAGCCCTCCACATCGTGCATGCGCTGTTCCTCTGAGGTCAGCATCAGAGTGATCACTTGGTGATGTGAAAAACGTCACTTGTTTTAATGGGGGATATAACGAACAAGTTACCCTCTGGTAATGACTAACATAGCTATGGAAAATCACCATTTTTAATGGGAAAACTCACTATAAATGGTGATTGTCCATAGTTATGTTAGTTTACCAGAGGGTATATCAAAGGCGTAATATTTACCCACCAAAAATCACGAACGGGGACCTCACCTTGTAGACAGGATCTATGATAATCTATGTATGTTGGACATGTCTCAACCCTCTGCATTCAAGTGGCCCATTGTCGCAGCTCCCTGGCAGCCGAGGATCACAATTAGATAGTCGCTACTGTCCTTCCTTACATCATGTGGGTGTTAATTTGTTGTCCAACCCATACATCCTTCAAAAAAATCCAGGGGCTAACATCTTGTTGACTCATCCCACTATACGTGGCTTAGTTCACCCCACTAAAATCGTGGGAAAATGTAGGGTGGATCCACTTCCAACTGGGGTTACAACGGTTACAACCCACTTACAATGTGGGGCCCCCCAGTTATAAGATGGTTTATAAACCCCATTAACTATAGTTGTAGGTACCATAAACCATAGTTATTGGAGTTATAAACCAACTTAGCTATCTAGGGGGCCCCACTTTG
>Ga0126342_10018313_pt1 | contig 12018 bp, 10 predicted proteins | sample Cyp1metagenome_FD_92528 | JGI IMG/M metagenome (GOLD analysis project Ga0126342, IMG submission 92528) | Coral microbial communities from Lord Howe Island, Old Settlement Bay, Australia - Cyphastrea 1 metagenome | ecosystem: Host-associated > Invertebrates > Cnidaria > Coral ... | reverse complement strand
GCGATCTGCAAGAGGAGTTGCCCCGCCACTCGGTCCCATGCACCAGTAGATTCAGCCACTAGGGGGACAAAGTTCACCCCTTGCTGGCTGCAAAGTTGGGCAGTATTCAGGTAAGCTGCCTTTGAAGCTGCATAGGCTGAAGCAGCTGCCAGAGCCGACGTTGCTCCCTGCACCACAACATCCTGCCGCTGTGGGGCCGTGATGGCCAAATCAAGCGCAGCAGGGGAGCCGTGGAGGCTAGGCAAAAAAATGTCAGCTGGTCGGCGGTTTTGAGTGCCGACATCTTCGGGTCGTTGTGGTAGGAGTAGGCCTGGGCGTTCTTTTTCCGGCTGTAGCCCTGCCCGCTCAGCCCACTTGCAAAGGGCGTCCCGCACAGCTGTGTGTCGGAGTGTCTTTTCCCCACCGGCCACGCAAGTGCTGGCATGTAAGGAATGTGCATCCAAGATGCCATGGCACTGTGGGCACCAACAATCTTCAGATGCCTTCGGTATACCCAAGCGGTGTCGCAGTTCTGTTACAAAAAGCGCAGTTTCCATCCGTGTGACACCGCCTGGTTTGGCCACCAGAAAAGCACGAGCACCAGGTTCAGCTTCAGAGCGGAGCAAAGCCTGTCTCGTGGTGGAGGAAGCAGCCAACTGAGCCTGCCGGGAAGCCTCATCAAGCAGGCGGGTAAGGGCCTTCTGCTTCAAACTCAGAGCAGCCCCCGGCGCGAGGGGGTGCTGCAGTTGGGCATTTAAAGCTGTAGTGGCCTGGGTGCAGGCAGGGTCCAAAACCACAGCTGCAGCCACGTAGGCGGGGTCAGCTTCTTCGCAGGCAACTGCACAGCTTCCCACCGAAGCTAGGAAAGCCGCTGGGGCGTCCAGCGAGCTGCAGCGGACTCCAACACCTGCAAAGCCAAGGCCACGGCCAACTTGGGCCCGCTGGGTGGCTGTAAGATGGAGGCCTGTGATGCTGGAGAAGGCAGCTTGGACCTTCCCATCGAAGAGCTGGAGAGCTGCTCGTTGGCTGTGCGGCGGGTTGCACCGCATGCTGTGCACAAGGCGGCCGTAGCCAGCACAGGAACGCAGAAGGCGTAAGCCAACTTGGGCATCCCCGAGCTCAGCAAGGGCGTCGAGCAAAGGGCCAACTGCTTCCACGCGCGCTCTGGTGTGGGCCTCCACAAAAGCATCGTCGCCAATCGCCCCGCCCAGGAACTCAAAGTTCCGTTTGAGCCGGGAAGAACCATCAGGGGCTGAGAGGAACTGTGGCGGGAGGTGTGGGGCTAAGTCAGCGTGTTGGAGCGGGCCAACAGCTACAACTTCACATTTGGCGGCATTCAAAGCCAAGCCCAACTCAACACCGCGGGTTTGGATGTGGGACAGTGCAGCGCCAACAGAGGCAACATCACCTGCAATGATCCCGTCATCAAGGTAGAAGAGGGCTAGGTCCAGTGGCCCTGCCCGGAGGTCTTGGGTGAGTTGGTGGATAGCCGTTGCAAACAGCAACGGTCCCAGGGGGTCTCCTTGTTGCACTCCGCCAGCAGAAGGGATCATGGTGTCACCGAAGCGAAGGGCGGAGGGCTGTTGGTAACACCAGGTCACCCAGCGCGCCAACCCGGGGAAGTGCATCACTGCACTCTCCAAAACCTGACATCGAGAGATGCGGTTGAACGCATTGGAAAAATCGAGTTTGAGGAGAACTTTGTTGTGGGCCCCTTCGTGTCGCTTGGTCCAGGCCCGCACCGTGTGGATCCCAGTCTCCGCTCCTGACTTTATGCCAGCTCCCAGCTGTGTGGGCCAGAACGTCCGGCGGGCTTCCTCTTGCACCAGCTGCATAAGACACTTGCCTGTCAGTCGCCGGAGGATTTCACCCACAGCTATAGGTCGCACACCGCCATTCGGTTTGGGAACCGCAACCAGCCCCGCACCGGCTAGCACGGGCGCGATCAAGGGGCAGGCCTGGCCCTGCGCCATCAAGTTCACCAGGCGGGCTAAGTGGACCACCAGGCTGTGCGTGGAGCCGGGCGCGCCTGCTTCGCGCAGGTGCTGGATGCGGAGGCCGGAGGGGCCAGGGGCAGTGTCGGCCGGGAAGCTGCGAAATGCACGAGCCACCACATCTTCCGAGATTTCGTCGGCCAGCGGGAGGGAAGCGAGGTCCACTGCAGGTTGCGGTTGAGCAGGGTGGAGGGCACGAAGGGCAGCCACTGTGTCTGCGGTTTCAGGGCAAAGGCCATTGTGGAGAAGGGCATTGCAAGCTTTTCGGTCGAACCCCTCCCTGGCCAAGTCAATGGCTAGCTCGCGTCTCTTGTTCTCACTCAGCTGTCTCTTCGGCCCACCCGAACGGCGGCAAGCATCATCCCAGAGGCCGCGGCGCTCGCCTTCGCACCAGCGCCGCAGCCGGTCAAGTGTGTAGGCAGCCGCTGCCCGTTTGTGGCGTCTGCCAGCACGAGGCGGCGCTGCTAGGACACATTGGGGGAGCATCAGCAGTTCCGTCCAAGCCCGTGCATCATTGTGGTGGGCTGCGGCTGCGACGGCTCGGCTCAGTGTCTGCCCCCACAGGAAGCGGGCAGCAGCAGGGATGTGGCGTAGGGTACGCCCTCGCGCCAACTGCAATTCATGGGCAGAAGGCAAGTTGTGAGCATCGGCCGCACGGCCTGCGCCGGCCCCTCCCAAGGCAGCTCGGGCGGATGGCTGGCATGTAGGGTGCACGCCATACCGGACAGAGACGCTGAGGCCACAGACCGCACAGCGTTGCCGGTGGTGATCAGTGAGCCATTGTTGTGGCACTTGCCCTTGCAACGTGCCAGCCAAGTGGGAGTCAACGTGGGCGATCAAGGTCTGTTTGCTTGTCCAGCCCGTTGCCCTTGTCGTATCTGAGCTAGGGCAGCCAGGCACAGGGCAGTAAAGGCGAGCCGTGGGGCCAACCCCGTCCACCACCATGGCATCCGGCGACAGGGAGCGGTCACGCCGTCGAAGGCTTGCCCTCTCACCACCGACGGGGGTGCCCGGTGCGGGTGGTCCCGGGTGCGTGGCTTCACCAATTCGGCGCCCACGTAATGGCCAGCCACTCCACCGAGGCCTGCGGTTCGGGTGTTGCCCCCACGTCTGGTGCTGCCGCTCAGGCAATCGTCGGGGAGCCCGGCATGGGAAGGACACCTGAACCCCACTGTGCCTTGGTGGAGAAGGGCTTGCCCACGAGGTGTGGAGGTACGCGGTCAAGCGCCTCCGCTCTCGGCGTCCGATGCGGCCCACCCGGCCAGCGTGAGTGCAGGGAGCAGGTCCATCAGGAGAGCTCCAAGCAGTGGCAATGACTGGGGTGCGGTAGCCAATCGCTACCAGACAGAGGGCCCAGCGGAAGGCGAAGCGGAAGCACATGGCCCCTATAGGCAGGCTCACTCACTAGGCGGTCCCTCCACTGCAATGCTCATGTAGAAGTGGGAGTCCCGCACGAGGAGGAGGAGGACCACGGGCAGCTGAGGTGCCGCCCAGGGAGCAAGCCAGCCCCCCCCGACAGGTCGATTGATTGCTTGACAAACTCTTGTCAAACGGCTTCATCTGGTCTCCTGAGTCTCCTGTTCTTCAACATGACAGTCCTAAGTTGATTCTCGCACTCGGACATCTGCCGCTTCGAAGTATCTAAAAATATCTCAACATCTACAAAGAACAGCACTGATACATCATCTGTAGAGAACGAAGATATTTCTCATCGCCAAGCCAGTTGCGGGTTCGAGGTCACCCTAGGTCACCGTGAGCTTTTTTTGGAGCCCAGTCCTCGATGTCTATCTTGAGGTCTTGGATGTACCTTGAGTGCCGTGGGTTTTTTCATGGGTCGCCCTGGATCCATCTCTGGTTGGATGTGGATCACTTGCGTTAAAATGAACGATCGATAAAATAAAAAGGAAAGACAAGGAATCAGATGTCACTCTGAGATGTCAACTCATATTGGATGATACCGATGATACCATAAACATCGATTCTTTGAAACTGATAGAAACTGGAGTACATCTATAACTTACAAACCACAACTTGGCATGATGTACTGGGCCATACCCAGTTGCTACGCAAACGAAACTGGAACATTCCGCATACCGTCTGGAATGTGGCGATGGAAAGGTTGACCCCTGCGTTGTTTCTTTCTGTGCCGTTTCGTTGCTCTCGCCAGAGATGTCTCAGAGGTTCAAAGTCCTCATCTTTGAAGTTCCAGACTTCCTTCCCCTTTCGAGCCTCGCACAGTTGAAACCCACAAGCAAGGGAGATTGAAACAGGGATATGGTAGGACACTTATGTAACGCAGAATGGGTCAATTGTCAAACCAGAAGTTTGACCCTATAGATTTTAGACATGTTGTACTGTTGTACTGTAACTTAGGTTGTCACACTAGTCATTGTGGGATTCAGACCATGGTCCTCACAAGATATAATGCGGCTGCACTCATTTCATTTGGCCTGCTTGATCCCCACGTGGTTGGAACCCCCATCATGATTCCATGTCCGATCCATTCTTGTACATACTAGCTGAGAATGTTCCCCTGATATTATCATAATATATTCATAGTATTATATATATATATATAATATATACCTACGTTGAAACCAAAATACTTATAGGTATATTTGCTTGTATTGTGGATTAGTCTTATTGTACAAATTGGAAGTGAAACAACAGTGAAAATCTGATTGAACATCTGGAAGTTCCAGCCATATTTTGATTAAAATCCTCAATCATATATGATTGGCTAGGAATGGTGACTATGGGATTAGGTTTGTCATCCTCACATGACATGTCAATGTTTCCAAAAACTAATACAACATATTACAACATATTCCAACCACCATTTTTCATGGTGAAACCATGCTAAGCCTCATCTTTCTTAATGCTTTCCCATGTTATAAACATCCCTTCCAAAACAAACATGTGAGCTGGTTCATAGATATTCTATGATATATAATATATATATATATAACAACAGATTAGATAATGTTATTCTATGATACAAACATGTTTATATCAACCTATTATATAAAGGATTCAACATGATTCAGCCATCCAGTCAACCCAATCTGCACCTCTTTGGGCGGCCTCGGAGCACCCGCTTTGGATCTCTGCGAGAGGTGCGGCGCGATGCGCGGCTTGTCCAAGCGCTGGACCTTGCCTCGGATGCGACCTGGGTTCCACAGCGGTGATCACATCGAAATCAAAGAATGGCCAGGTGGAAACCCATGGGAAAAATGGTGATTTAACCATCAGAAAATGAGCTCAGTGAGCTAAATCCCATGGAAAAAAACATCGAACATGAGGATTTAGCTCATTTAACCATGGAACATGTTGATTTAACCATCAGAAATGAGGCTCTTTTAGCATGAAAAAACAAAATTCAACATGGTTTAACCATGAACCGATGAACCATGTTGAACCCGCAAAGATGTGTTGCCCAAGGTCAAGTTGCTGTCATAGTAGCTGGGAGCGTTCTGAATTTTGTAGACCTCAGAAACGAGGCCAACAATCAACCAAAGGGATCTAGCCACTCCAGCGCCTCGTTTTGGCTGTTCCAGAAGTTGCCAAAAGGTGTCCTAGTTGTTGTGGAACCCCTGATATGATATATCTCAGTTGCAGATGTTTTTTGTCAGTCATCATGTTGGCATATCTGCATGTACATCGCCATTTTCTGCGTATTAAAAAAAAACAAAAAAACATTACCCAATGATACACACATGGTCCTCTCTACTAGCCATCATTCCTGGAAAATCCAGAGACTCTATCACCCAACAACAACTGGGCTTGCAAATCATCTATTCCACCCAACCCTCCAGGAACCGTTTACAATATGGAAATCCATAAAAATCCACCATTTCTATGAAGATCATGAAGGGGAACATGGATTTCCATGGTTTGTTGTAACCATTTGCTGCAGGTTTCCTCCACTTCGAAGATTTGAAACCCGCTTAGATCTTTCGATGCGTTTGTTTTATTCTCGTTATCCACCATGTTCTCCACTTAGATTCATTAAAACAAACGACACGTAGTCATCACTTACGTTGTTATCTTATCAATAATCTTACATTGTTATCTTCATTTATGCTGTGCTATTTTGAATAGAACACATTCATTTTCCTCCAACAAGTGGATAGTGATTATTTGGAGGTGTCCTAAATCCTAAGTCATATGGATCACCATGACTTTGTATTGAAACAACTATGGCGACTTGGGGATCTATGACTCAAGAAACCTCCATATCATCCCATATCTATAGTTTCACGAAAATTCACGGTCATCCATGACGACTGGATGATTTGGGCGACCCAAAGATCTCAGGAAACCTCCCGTAATATCATATTGAAGAACAGTTCTGTTGGAGTGATATTTTTGTGGTTTTTCCAAACCATCGCCACAGGATGGTGCCCCCCAGTGATGTTTGTTGGTTTATAAACCCCATTAACTATAGTTATATCTGCCATAAACCATAGTTATGGGAGTTATAAACCAATTTAGCTAACTACGGGGCACCACCTTGCAGTGTTGATGGGGGTCAAATTTTTGGACTTCGCAGATGATAGCAGTCCGAAAATGACCCAATGTTCACCGATGAGTTCGCCCTGGCACCCGCAAGAGCTCCAGGATGGGGCCCTCCGGGTCCGCCACCGGACGCTTGGAAGGCGCGGCGTCCATGGCAAGGCGATGATGCTTTGTCGAAAAAAAGGGGAACTCTGTGGAGGTTGTGGGTAGTTTCGGATAGGTTTTTGGATAGGTTTTTGGATAGTTTTGGATGGACATAACTTGTGAAGAATCAGAAACATGCTGGGTTTCTTCGAGTAAACTTGTAAAAGCTGGCAAGACATGCTAGATCTTTTGGGTGAGGCAAGACACCCGGAGGATTGGATGAAACGGAATGTACTTGTTTTGTAAAGTTTCAAAACAAGTTGGCAGTCTTGCTGATCACAGTTGGGAGTGTGGCTAGGTTTTGCTATCGGCCTCGGCGCCGAGTTCACACCATTGAAACAATCAGCGGGTCACAACAGTACAGAAGAATTGCTGGCCGGTAGTCAGTGGATCTTACGTCATAGTCATAGGTGAATGATTACATGTGAAACATGTCGGATACACAATTCATGACACAATCATATGCGATACCCTGGAGAAAAACAACAAAAACAACAACAATTCCTTCAAGGACTAAGGATATTGATATTGACAATCAATGCACCACACATACACACATGTCCCAACACATGGAAAAAAAAGGTGTCATCTTCCTCCTCAAACTGTGTCTGAATCCAGCAACCAGGAACTATTGGACACAAATTGGCAGAGTCAGCTGGATAATGGCTGATACGAAATGGCAACGGAATGGCCACAACAAACTTCCAATGAATCATGGTACAAACTTCCTCATCCTTAGTCTTATCCACATCCTCATGTTCACTGTCCTTCTGCTCGTCATCATCATCATCATCATCATCATGACTCTCATAGACCCAATGATCAATCATTATCTATAGAATATCTACCATAAACATCCATAAACCATAGAATTCACCTAGTTGTAAACCAACTTAGCCAAGTAATTATAGGCACCACCTTCCATAATCACCTTGCATTCCTATCACTGGGATTGTAACCACCATCATTCTTGGATAATCATCACTACGCGCCTGGGGCAGAGTCCAAAAAACCGTGATAGAACCATAAAGATACAGTCGATGTTTCTGTTTTTCCAGACCTAACCGTAACCTTACTTGTGCTTAGTAGGGAATGGATGGGAATGGGGGGTTGCTGGGATGATTATTACTAGTGATTATGGGTCATTCCCTCATTCCCTGCTAAACACCAGTAAGTAACTAAAAAAAACAGGAACCCTGCCTGCTGGATTCAGCTTCTGTATGAATTTTATTTAGGGAATCGCGAAGATGGTCGCACATGTCGACGTGGCTTTCCCCTGTGATTCCCATTCAACTGCTTCGCCAACGCAGAGATCGACACCCCACAGCTGCTGTTGGGAATGACTTTGGACTTTGGGCTGCATTCATAATCATAAGCCCCCAGTTGTATCCATCACTACCTATCCAAACATTACAAAGTGGGCCGAAAACTGGGGACGTGTCAGCATCTAGTTTTCACACCAGAATAGATGGTTCATCCCTTCAAAATCTACTGAATGAATGTCACACAAGGTGAGTCCCCCCAGTTATGTCTCTTGCTTTCAATTACTCATGAACGACTTCAAATTCTCGGATACACCCTGCAGTTCACTCACTTCACCACATGAAAATTCTGTGCGTCAACTTGGCGATCCATCCCCAACTGGAAAAGCCCGGCCGCTGCGAAATACTTTTTTCTCAACGCCGTGAATGCGTCCGACTCGGAGATTTAGACTTGCGCCTTAAGGAGCATGTCTGAGCTTGGAAACCCATCTTGACAATTTAGACATGTATTATATATATAGAGCACATGTATTGTGTGATTTGATATAATATGATATGATATTATATTATATTATATTATATCATCTACATGTTGTGAGTTTACAATAAATTGCATTTTATCAAAACAATTCAAATTATAGTATAATAAATCATATTACAGGACATCTAAAGCATCAAGACACGCCGCATACCACAAATTACATAATCAGCACATGCATATGTACATATATATATGTGTGTACATATATATATATATACATATATAAATATAAATATATATATACATATATATATACATACATATATATATGTAAATACATTTACATATATATATATATACACATATGTAAATACATTTACATATATATATACACACATATGTAAATACATTTACATATATATATATATACATATACATATATATATATATTTATTTATAATTTATATGTATTTATGTATTTATGTATTTATGTATATATGTATTGGTGTATTGATGTATTTATGTATTTTGTATGTATGTATGTATGTATGTATGTGTGTGTGTGTATGTATGTATGTATGTATGTATGTATGTATGTATGTATGTATGTATGTATGTATGTGTGTGTATGTATGTATGTATGTATGTATGTGTATGTATGTGTATGTATGTGTATGTATGTATTTGTGGGTAGGACATATCACTTGCTGGGCCCGTGTTTGGCTTAAAACTGGGGGAGGGGTCGGCGGGTTTTGTGATGGGGGGTGGTGCACGGCAAGGTGTTAAAATATCAGAAATAGGTGCTCAAATTTTGAAAATAGGAGCGCGGGAAATGTTTTTTTGAGGAAAACCAGTCGGGATCCAATCGGGATCCACTCGGGACGCAGTCGGGCACCAATGTCGGGAGGCAGCCAAATTCATAGAAAACAGGGTTTTGGCACGTTTTTGGATGATTTTAGCTGCTTCCCGACAGGTCCAAAAGTGGTGCCAAAAACTCCAAAATTGGTGCCTGACTGCATCCCGCAAGAACGCACTTCCGCACCACCTTCGCCCCTATTTTCCCCTGCGACCCACCCTTGCCCCTATTTTCCTTTTCCGCGCACCAGCCATGCACCAACCCCTCCCCCTCCTGCACCAAAACGGCAAAAGCAGTCTTGAGCCAAACGGGGGTTCTATGTTTGTCCAGGATTTGGGGTTGCATTTCATGGCGGAACAAGACTTGTTGATTGACGGCTGGCACAGCCCCCACTACTCAAGAATCACATGAACTATATCTTGGCCCAGTATGTAATATATCATGGGTTTAGGATCGTATAGTATAATTTTGCATTATATATCATGTTCTTGATATTACCATGTGATCATTGCTCTACGATCATAACAAATATCACCCTGCAGTAAATTAACATAGACCCTGAACATAGTCGTGTTTGTGGAAAACAATCTTCCACCCACCTACTGACCTATTTTGCAGGGTCTGCATATGTTACTTGGGGTGGTAATTTGTAGGTCTTTGATGGTCTTTGGGATTCCGTCAAAGGGAGAAACAAGAAAGGCTTTCTTTAAGGCTGGTGATAGGCAGGTTCAGACCTTACAAAAGCAATGATGCCAGTTCTGATTAATGTGAACATTGTAAGCGGTTTGATGGAAGCCAAAACACAACCTCACAACATTATCTAAGATCCATCTCTGAAATCAGCTGAACATGATTCTTCACTTTGGGTCATCTCGTCTCGAGGAATGTAACACACACAAAAAACAAATCACCAGCGATACATCTTATCTATAGCATGTATTACGTGTATATATATAGTCATTATACTATTAAAAAATATGCAATTACTATAAATACGGCATATGACTGAACAATTATTGACGTTTGGGTTCCTAGGTATATATATATATATATATATGTGTATATATATATATATCAGCTATGATATTGATGCATGAACAGGCAGTATCAGCGCATCTTCCAGAAACTCTGCGGCTCTACATTGAAGTGCTGCCACCACGTCACCAGTTTTCTCGGCAGACGTCATGGTCTCCCGATGGTCACACCATGTCGGCGCATGGCAGCTCGATCTTGAAGTCCAATCCTTGTTGCGTCACCGCCTGCGAACTCACCCGACTGGCAACTGTTGGGGCAAGATTTGATAAACCATGGGACTCTATCCTTGGGGATATGGGGAATCGAAAATATGGTGATGATTGTTGTTAACCACCTGCACCCCACTGGCAGCCGAGTTGTTTGTTGGCTCTGAAGTGCAGTGGTTGATCATGCGGAAGTGACGAAACATCGATAAAACATGGTGGAAATATGTGGAAATTGATCTTCGTGGGGACAACGTCTGTGACCACGGTCCCTAAAAAATCATTCAAGCGCAAGGAGGACATAGGAGGACCCGACATTCAAGGCCGATCAAAAGGGTCAAACATACAATAGCAAACAATGATCATTAATCAATGATATCTTGAAACTCCAAATATGCTAGAAATGACATGCCCGAGAATCTTAGAGTGCAAATCTACAGAACAAAAACTGTAAGGCCCATCTCAAAAAACAAAAAAAAAACATAGCTATCTCTGCTATCTCCGCTATCTCCATCACGTTGGGATGGTGTCATCATGTCATATGCCGCATATGCCTTGACGTAGTAGTACCCAAAATCGATCAGCAGTAGGAGGTGTAGCATGTGAGCACCCCTGAGCCGAGAGAGCTTCGAGATCTTCGAGGCTCAGGTTGTCAATGAGAAGTTCAGGCGAAAGAAGAGATCGAAAAGGAGGTGGAACGAATCCAACATATCCAAAACTTGGATTTATACAGGTTGAACCCATGAAAAAACATGATAAGACTTTGGTGTCACCAATTTCCCATGGTGAAAAAGAAACACATCGTCACCTGACATGACCAGGAGCGTTTCACCTCCTACTGAGATATCAATACGATATCAATCCAAATACCCACGCCCGAAAGCGGATGTGGTCGGCGGAATCGAAGTGATTACACAAGCCACTAAGCATCTAAGAATGAAAATCATGAGAACAAGCCAAACGCAACAATAAATTTAGAAAGAGTCAAAAAAACATGAAAGGTGCGAATAGTTAATGGTAGCAATCATCCCGGACTATGACAATCTGGACACTACATGGACCTCATCTGCCGCAAATCAGGGCTCGATTCAGCCCCAAGGTCCCAGCCATGAATGAGCATCATTCCAGGACAGTGACTGGTTGGTGGTTTTAACCATCTTGAAAAATATGAGTTCGTCAGTTGGGATGATGATTCTTCCCAACTGAATGGAAAAATAAAAAATGTTCCAAACCACCAACCAGGTGAATATCTGTGAATAGTATGCTACACCCGATAATACACTATCTCCAATAGATGTGGATTGCCAGGTGCGAAGACTGAAAAAGGACTCAAAGGACGACCCCTCTTGATCCACAGATGACACGACCCGACGCAGCAATCCGGGAGAAAAGGAAAACATCTCCGGAATATAGGCAATTGATATATTATGATATATTATGGTATATTATGATATACATTCTGATATATTATGATATATATTATGATATATTATGATATATTATGATATATTATGATATATTATGATATATTATGATATATATATAT
>Ga0126342_10018312_pt1 | contig 12018 bp, 11 predicted proteins | sample Cyp1metagenome_FD_92528 | JGI IMG/M metagenome (GOLD analysis project Ga0126342, IMG submission 92528) | Coral microbial communities from Lord Howe Island, Old Settlement Bay, Australia - Cyphastrea 1 metagenome | ecosystem: Host-associated > Invertebrates > Cnidaria > Coral ... | reverse complement strand
TCAACTCCTCATACGCACTATATAGATACACCTATGGCATCCAGCACATGCTGCTTCCAGCGCCGTCTCACCACTTCCCACAGTTCCCGCGCCATCGAAAAACAACATGGTGCCAATGCATGTTACATACTGGCACGCTTTCCGTTTTTTTCCGAACTGGTTTGCAGTACCCGATGAATTCCGATGTTTCGGGAAATAGAAGGGAAGCACGATGCTTATTCCCCACATGTAATAACAAAGAAAAACACATATTAGGTCTACTACTCGATGCTTCGAGAAATAAAAGAAGGGAAATAAGATGCTTATTTCCCCCAATACAAATAAAGGAAAATGTTACACATATGATTTGAACTATTCGATGCTTCGGACAATGAAAGAAGGGACATGAGATCCTTATTTCTCCTAACAACAGTATATAAAGAAAACATATTTTTTGAAGTAACATCAAGAAGCCCACGAGTTGACAAACATGGCGAAATCCTTCATTTGTAGTTAGCTTTCTTAGGAAAGTCAGTGGGGATGTCCAGGACTTGTGACGCCTACCACAAACTACTACCATTTGGGATGGTTTTTGTTCATCCATTTATGGTGATGTTGGAGATGGTAAAACCGGTTTTGGCTGAAATCTTGATCTTCATCATCGATCAAAGGCTGGAATCTTACCGAGCAACAAGATCCATAGTCTCCCGGAAAGATGTAGCAAAGATGACTCAAGTTGCTTCCGATGCAGGTGTTTGAACTTTACTCAAGAAGATGAATCTTCCATTTGGTCTTCCTTTTTGCACTTTTCAACTTTTTGACTGCATTCAACACGAGGCCTTTCCACTTTTCAACTTTTCGACTTTTCGAAATAGAAAATGAAACCCTTCTACTTTTAGATTTTTCGACTTTTTGAAATTCAATATGAAACCTTCCACTTTTCGACTTTTCGACTTTTCGAAATTGAAAATGAAACCTGTCCACTTTTCGACTTTTCGTTTTTTCGAAATTCAAAATGAATTCTTTCCGCTTTTCGACTTTTCGAAATTCATTTTACGTACTTTCCGACTGAAACCATGCAGCGCATTTTTCCATCCCAGAAACATTTCCGTCTCCAAAATCATATGGAAACAAACTTACGCAAAAATAGTCGCGTTTTCTGGAAAGCGGGAAAGTGGTCTTGATCATGCAAACATACTTTGGTTTCGTTGGTTTGGGAGAGTTCATTGCTTCAGTACCAACGACTGACATATGAAAAGCCCTCGGCGTACATTGCAGAGTCTTTCCAAACCAGGTCTACCGGGTCAAAGCAAAGACGTCTTGTCCAAGAGCGTCACTAAAGGCTGCGCTCCAGCATTTGTTTTGGTTGGATTTGGTATTACTGATACTTATTGACATGAAACTCAGGAACCTTTTTAACACCGAAACATGGTTGGATCAGGGGCAATGTTGGACATGGTAACAAAAGTACCAGACCGTTTCAAAAAGAAACTCTGGAATAGAGAAGGATCGCCAACTAGCCATTAAACTAGGGATTGTTTCGAAAAAACGTCATTGAATCAGGGGCAATGCAACAAAAACTACCAGACAGTTTCAAGAATCCCTTGCTTGGAGTAGACAAGGAAAACCAACTAGCCATGAAACTAAGGACTGTTTTTATGAGATAGGGAGTTGGATCAGGGGAGCACAGCCAGGAATCAACGTGGGCACCACAAAGCTGCCCGATTCGGGCAGGTTGACACCACCGGTGACTGCAGGATGACGGAGTGTTTGCCCGGCAGATTGGTAGCGGTGTTGTTTTTTGTGGGGATTCTTTTCCATGGAGCAAAGCTTTCAGAAATCATCCAGGGTCCATGTTCGTTGTGTGGATTGGGACAATTTGGATCAATCATGATGAATCGGGTACCCAAGGTCGATATCACTTACCTGAGCATGGCTTAAGACTAGGTAGACCGAAACGAAATTGACAGATTGAGATCATGTCTTGGAATGTTTTGAGCTCATGATAGTTCTCTGACCTCTGGCGATGGATGGTCTCAGGACTAACATGCGCCGCATGCGCCCAAAAGCTTTGATAAAGCCCATGCCCGCGGCCGAGAGAATCCAAACTGACCACTTCGTTCAGGTTGTGCTTCAGTGGTGTATACGCAGCATAGCATAGACAATATATGACAATATATTGAAGGACTTGCACTTAGAACTTAGAACATCTTTCGGAAAAAAAGATGTCGAGCCGTCACAGCGGGGATGTTCTAAGTATCACTTAGAACATCAGGAAAAAACATATACTTAGAACATATCCAACATATATAATCATATCTCTCTCTCTATATATATATAGACACACACACACACTTAGAACATCCTACGGGAATCAATGGGAACCATATAGATGTTCCCAGGGTATGTCGCGCTAAGATACCCTCTGGTAAACTAACATAGCTATTGAAAATGGCCATTTATAGTGGATTTACACATTAAAACTGGTGATTTTCCATGGCTATGTTAGTTTACCAGAGGGTAGGGGGAATCCCGCAATGATCAGTCCTGTGTTGATACATCTTACTATTTTAAAGTATATGATCATAATTATTATAAGTATAATAATAATTATATATAATTATAGCAATAATTGTATATATATACACATATACATATACATATACATATACATATACATATACATATATATATATATGTATATATATACACATAATTCCAGCCCAAACTGAATAGAATCTCTTCTTGGCCATCCACTTACTTAGTTGGCAGAGACACTTATGCTGTACAATATCGCGCGTGATTCACATCCCTATTTTGAGGTTTTTGCATTGACTCCACTTGGCTCAAAAACTTGATATTTCCTTTCTTCTGGAAGGCCCACAGGTAGGTGGTTCAATCTACACTTAGAACATCCCAAATTGTACTTTGGACGTACGATTCAGTTCCGTATCTTGAGGCCTTAAGCACAGACTTCACTCGGCCAAGAAACTTTGTATCTTCTCATTTTCTGTGATGCCCACAGATACTGTAGGTGGCAGAATCTACACTTAAAACATCCCAAATAATAATTTAAAAGGTCTAGACGCTGATTTCGTTCCAGGCCTTGTCGTGCGTATTTGTATTCTCAGTTTCCAGGATGCCCACAGGTAGGTGGTAGAGTCAACACACAGAACATGCTAAATTACGGTTAAAGATTTCTAGACGCGTGATTCATCGCGATGCACTTCCCTATCTTTAGGGGTTATGCAGTGACTCCATTTAGTATAAGCCCATTTTTGAGCCCCAAATCATCCAATATTTGACCATTTTAGTATTGAACCCTATTCTTTTGGGCTACCCTCATTAGGAAACTTCCAATTTTTCAGAGACCTTTCCCATTTCAGAGAAGATTGTGTGGGATATCGTTCCGAAAGTAAAGGCAGTTGGCTTTCAGCAGCAGTGAGTGGAGAAAGTGTTCTAAGTGTGGTGTTCACAAAGGTATTTGTGTGTATACATGCAAATTTAGCATAGTCAATGGGAATGTTCTAAGTATACAACCTCCAAATGTTCTTGGTATGCAAAAATCAACGGACATGTTCTAAGTATATAACCTTTGGATGTTCCAAGTGATCGCTTAGAACATCAGGCCATGTTGTAAGTATATGGTCCGTTTATGTTGTAAGTAAAGGGTTGAACATTTTGGAGAATGACATTCTAAGCGAATGTCCTTCAATACAGAGTGTATAGTCAGTATATATTCTAAGCGAATGTCCTTCAACACAGAGTATATAGTCAGTATGCACAGCACACATGACATACATGGTAGAACTACGTATGGTTTGAGTAGTTAACGGATCTATTTTTTTGGCACAGCGGGGGACAAACTGGTGAGGTAACCAAAGCTGACAGCCAGTGTCCTGGTGGCTGTTGCCTGTGGGAATTTGGCGTAGCTTGGGAAAAAGGCCCATTGATAGATGAATTACCTATTAAAATTGTGATTTTCCATAGCTATATGAAATTACCAGAAAGTAACAATGCGAATCCGAAGTCTGTGATGTTCGAAAGGAACGAGAAGGGCACCAAACAAAAGTGATGATATTCTTGACAATTGCAGGTTCCATGACTCATCACCAAGAAAAAGCCCAAAGTAAAGAACTGTCACCAACAAAGCATTCTGATACCACCATTGGCATGTATGTATATCGATTTGGTCCTCAACTGATGGTGGGTACAACCTGGTTCTTCATCGATGGTGGGTAAATCAAAAACTCTACCAGGCACTGCGGCACCTTCTGGGAATCGAATCTTTCAATGTAGTTATCCTATTTACAAGTAAATATCCTGCTAATCATGGGCGCATGTATGTCCCTTGCCAGAATGCTGTGTCACCCAAGTATATGTTGGTTTCTAGACTCCTAATTGGCCACGCCTCGCGTTACATAAAAAGATTCGGAACGCAGGAAACGATCAAACCCGGCCTGCGAATCATCTGAAGCAACTGCAAAGCCGGAGGTCATTTTAGGCCTTGTGCAAGCCCACTGGGGGCAACGACGTTCTGGAATGGAAGGGAGATATTTTGTCCCCATGTATGGCCATGTTGTTTCGTCCAGCTATGCCGTGCGTGAAGGAGCATCCCTTGGTCCTCAAGGTATGCAAGTTTTTACTGGAGCAGTGTTAGTCTATGTACGTATGCATGTAATTAAGGAAGAAACAAACTAACTCCACAAACATCATTTATGTGTTTAAAGATTTCAACCCCGAGACCCTGGCATTGCCACTTGCACAGCTAGCCGTGTCGGCGCATGCCATTTAATATAAATGCAAGCATCACTCAATCAGATGAACTCATGAAATTAAGTGGATGATTTTTCCCCAACAGCGTAAGCTAATGGGGTCTTCAGCCCAGAATAGCTTCAGTGTGCACTGGTGCAGGCGCCGGGTCAAGTTCAACCAGGTTCCGGAGAAGGTCTAGAAGGTTCCGGAGAAGGTCTGGGAAGCTTTGGTGCAGAGCCGGGTCAGGTTCAACAGGGTTCCGAAGAAGGTTCCGGAGAAGGTCTGGGAGGCTTTGGTGCAGAGCCAGGTCCGGTTCAACAGGCTTCCGAAGAAGGTTCTGGAGAAGGTCTGGGAGGCTTTGGTGCAGAGCCAGGTCAGATTCAGCAACGTTCCGGAGAAGGTTCCAGAGAAGGTTCCGGGAGGCTTTGCTGCAGAGCCAGGTCAGGTTCAACAGGGTTCCGAAGAAGGTTCCGGAGAAGGTCTAGGAGGCTTTGGTGCAGCCAGGTCAGGTTCAACAGGGTTCTGGAGAAGGTTCCCGGAGAAGGTCTGGGAGGCTTTGGTGAAGAGCCAGGTCAAATTCAACAGGGTTCCGGAGAAGATTCCGGAAAAGGTTCCAGGAAGCCTTGGTGCAAAGTCAAGTCAGGTTCAACTGGTTCCGGAGAAGGTTCCGGAGAAGGTCTAGGAGGCTTTGGTGCAGAGCCAGGTCAGGTTCAACAGGGTTCCGGAGAAGGTTCCGGAATAGGTTTGGGAGGCTTTGGTGCGGAGCCAGGTCACGTTCAACAGGGTTCCGGAGAAGGCTCCGGAGAAGGCTCCGGAGAAGGTCTGGGAGGCTTTGGTGCGGAGCCAGGTCAGGTTCAGAGAAGGTTTCGGAGAAGGTTCTTGGTGTAAACGCAAGTCAGGTTCAACAGGTTCCGGAGAAGGTTGAAGAGAAGGTCCCGGCGCAGGGCCAGGTCAGGTTCCATCAGGTTCAACAGGGTTTCCAGCGCTTGGCTTCTCAGCATCCTTCAGAAAGATTTGTTAAAATCAAACGTTACGGCTACCACCGAAGCTTATTTTGCAGCAAATTTGGAGGCATACCCCACCAAGAAAGCGAAGATAGGATCCCGGGAATGAAAATCCCAAACTTCCCCACAGAGCCTGGCCGAGGACTACTCGTTCCCGGCGCGGCCCGGGACCAAGAATATTTTTCCCCAACAGCATAAGCTGACGGGGTCTTCAGCCCAGAATAGCTGCGGTGTGCACTGGTGCAGGCACCGGGTCGGGTTCAACGAGGTTCCGGAGGCTTTGGTGCAGAGACAGGTCAGGTTCAACAGGGTTCCGGAAATCCAGAGAAGGTTCCAGGAAGCCCGGGTGCAAAGCCAAGTCAGGTTCAACAGGTTCAACAGGGTTGCGGAGAAGGTTCCGGAGAAGGTCTGGGAGGCGCCAGGTCAGGTTGAACAGGGTTCCGGACAAGGTTCCGGAGAAGCTCTTAGGAAGCCTTGGTGCAAAGCCAAGTCAGGTTCAACGGGTCCCAGAGAAGGTTGCTGAGAAGGTCCCGGAGAAGGTTTTGGGAATCTCTGGTGCAGGGCCAGGTCAGGTTCCAACAGGTTCAAAGGGTTTTGAGTGCTTGGTTTCGCAGCACGCTTCAGAAAGATTTGTAAAAATAGAAGGTTGCGGCTGTTGGGGATACCACCGAAGCTTATTGTTTCCAAGTGTGACCATTAGTGGGGAGTGGTGTTAGCATTACCTTTCCATAAAAACGCTGCTTTTCCAACACCCCTAAGCTATGAGTCTTGTGCGAAAGTATGTGAAGGAGGAGGAGGCTGCTTGGTAGTCTACGATTCGATACAGGAACCAGCTTTCTTTGCAGAAGAACCAAAACACCACTTGTCTTACCCCAACAGCTGGCCAAGAGTGTGTTTGTGACAGGAACCAACCAGAGCCGCAACCTGCTACCATATAGTGCATGTTGGATTTCGAAAGTTTTTAAAGACAGCCAGTTACCCATTTTGTTACTTTGACAAAACAAAATCTCTCGATATATGCACTAAACGCCTTGGCCCGCTTTTTCGGAATCCTTGGCTTGGCTAAACCAATTTGCACTGACTTGGATGATCTTGGACGTTTCGTTTCGAAGATCTTTTACCGCTGTGTCGTTTCTTTTTGAACAGCTGGGAAATCTTGAGCGCACCCTCAGTTTGGAGAGATCTTGGTCGCGCTCGGAGGACAGAGAAGCACTTGCTACTGCGTCGACTTCTTCTGCTACTTCAACCACAGGCCAGGACTTTTTGAGACATGTGCAGGTGTTGAATTTCGCCCGCAACTCTGTGTATAGGTTTGCCCTAACGCCCTTATGTTCAGCACTGCCCAAGACTCTTTATGAAATTGTTCTGGTTTTGACCCGATCTTTGCTTCTTGCACTTCGCTGTAGGACAATTGGCAGAGCTGCAGAAGCAGGTTCAGCGCCAGGCATTCGACATTGCCGACCTGCGCAGCCAGCTGCAGCTACCGACAAGGTGCCCTAGCTGCGAAAGGTTTCACTGGATGCTGTTTCGATTGCCAATATTCAAAGATTTGTTAATTTTTCCCGAATGCGTAGCAAGGGTTCCCGTTTCACTCTGGGGGTCTGGGAGTTGAGGGTGTGCTCGCTCGTCCTTGCCCAACCGTCCGCAACGCAACCGTTTGCAACCGTCTGCAACCGTCCGCAACCGTCCGCAACCGTTCGCGCGATCCGCGTATGGCCGTGCCTATGGTAAGTTTTGCAGGAGGGGTCATTTTTGGAGGTTTCAAACGTCGGGTTGCTTCGTTTCGCATGGCAGGCGTGGCACTTCGTGACATTCAGACATGTTTTGTAACGTGTCGAAAGTCGTTCTGTGTGATGGTCGCAATACTTGTGCAACGTTTTCTCGCAAGATGAGTTGCAGTTTTCATGGCAGGCGCAGCACTTTGGACACGTCCATCGTCATTTTGCGTGGCAGGCGCAGCACTTTTTGAGGTAGCAAATTTTCAGGTTCTAAGGAAAACTCGTAGGAAAACATCGATTTTGAAGCTACAAAGTGTGAAAATTGGAGGAAGTCTCGCACGAAATGCTCGTGTTGATGCTCCCACGTGTCTCGTCTCGAGTCTCTGGTTTTTCTGTGTCCTCGCCGTGTCTATGAGGGAAGCTGCATAACCTCTCCTTTTCCAAGGTTTCCAAGCAGGTTGTCATACCGTTTTGCGTGGCAGGCGTGGCACTTGGTGACATTCCAACATGTTTGATAGCGAGCCCAAATTCGTTTTTGTGTGGCAGCCGCAATACTTTTGCGTCGTTTTCACAAGATGAGTTGCAGTTTTCGTGGCAGGCGCAACATTTTGGAGATCTCTGTCGTCATTTTGCGTGGCAGGCGCAGAGCTCCACACCACACTCTAAACTCCACACTCCACCCTTTACACTTCACACTCCACACTTTACATTCCACACTATACACTCTGCACTCCACACGCTACACTTTACACTCCACACTTTACACTCCGCACTTTACACTCCACACTCCACACTTTGCACTCCACACTCCACAGTCTAGACTCCACACTTTACACTCCACACTCTACACTCTACACTTTACACCCTGCACTCCACACCCCACACTCCACACTCCACACTCCACACTCTATACTTTACACTCCACACTCCACACTCTACACTCCACACTCTACACTCTACACTTTACACTCTACACTTTACACTCTACACTCCACGCTCTGCACTTTACACTCCACACTCCACACTGCACACTCCACACTCTACACTGAACACTTTACAATTTACACTCCAGACTCTACACGCCACAGTCTACATTTTACACACTCTACGCTTCACTCTCCACACTTCACACTCTACTCTCCACACTTTACACTCCACGCTCCTGACTTTACACTCTCTACACTTTCCACTACACACGCCACACTCTACACTTTACACCCCACACTCCACACTCTACACTTTACACTCTACAGTTTACAGTCTACACTCCACACTTTACATTTTACACTCCTCACTCTCTCCACACTTCACACTCCACACTCCACACTTTACAACCCACACTCCACACTTTACACTCTTCGCTTTACGCTCCACACTCCACACTTCACACTGTACACTCCACACCTTACACTGTACACTCACTCCACACTTTACACTCCTCACTCCACACTCTACACTCCACACTCCACACTCCATACTCTACATGTTACACACTCCACACTCCACACTTTACACTCCACACTCCGTACTTTACATTCCACACTCCACACTCCGCAGTCTGCACTCTGCACTTTCCACTCAACACTCCAGACTCCACACTTTACACTCCACACTCTGCACTTTACACTTCACACTTTGCACTTTACACTCTACTCTCCACACTCCATGCTCCACACTCCACACTTTACACTTGACACTCCACACTTTACATTCCATACCTTACACTCCAGACTCTACACTCCACACTCCACACTTTGCACGCCACCTTCTTCCATATTCCACAGTCTACGGTGCACTGGTATGGTAGCAGTGGAAAAATGCACAAGACAAGACTGTTAAACTGTTTCAGAAAAGTGTTCTGCGTGACTGCATATCCATGTGTTTCGGCATCTGTACCACTAACATACGTGTGAGCATTCGGGTTCGTGGGCTGCATCTTGTTTAGAAGATCCGGATGCCTGACCCATCTTGGCTGGGAATTTCAAGCCGATACTGGTAGATTTTGGGATGAGGATGGCACCTCTGGCTTTAGGTTAGCAGTGGTTAGCACTTTCTTTTTGCTATGACTTGTCATGTGACTTGTCATGATGTTTTCAGTGGCGCACGGCCTATCCAGCTGCATTTCCCAGCATGTCAGCCATTCAGCTCTTGGCCAGGAGCGCTTGGGTCCAGTACTACTAGCGGCCAGCGAAGTCAAAGCTGGGGCCTGGGTGAAAACACGAAGCGTGACTGTAGCTTTCCGGGAAAAACAATGTGAACAAACATTGCCCTTTCCAGCTTTCGCTGTTTGACGTCGAATCCTAAAGTAAAGCTGGGTTCCTCCCAGCCTTGGCAGTGAGGCCTTTGAGCTCTTGCGGCCATTGCTGCAAGAGGAGGATCAGTCCAGACGGGCGAGGCAGGTGGGACATGAGTGAAGATCAGTCCCAATGGGGTACAACCCAAGGTATTGCAAGGTTCCTTGGAAGTCTTTCGTTGTAGGATGTTCAAAGACCTGCTCATTAAGTGGCATCCAGACAACAGCCAGGTGCAGCTACGGTGCGCAGTCGGTACTGGGGTTGAGTCGCAGCATGTTGTGTTAAGTTGTAGCGTTTGAGCGTCTGCCTTGCAGGAATGGATGTTGCTCACCATGATTTCATTGAAAAAAAGTCTAACTGATCCGTTTTTAGTTCGGATCAGTGTCTGTCCCCTGGTGCTTCCCCTTGAGCCCTTGAGCTTCAGAAAGATAGAGATGTTATATAGTATGCAACATCGTGATGTCTGTCATTTCTTATCATGTATGTCTTCTATAGGTTAGTTGTTGAAACACCATGGGATTTCTTGCTGACTCAACTTTGGACACCTTTCTAAACCTGCTTTGGTTGGTGTTGCTTGTTCTTAAAGCGGGATGCTATCGCCACTGCATCCTCCCACTTGTCAGTCCTGCTTGTCCGTGAGGTGGCGACGGCTGTTTTCCAATATCTGCAAAAAAGGCGAGGAGATTGACATGTGGGAACAGAAGATGGCATGTCAATCTCATGTCATAGAGCCCTGCGCGACATTTTGTTGCCAACATCCCTGCTCCCTTGCAGGGAAAGATTTGGTCCTTTGAGTCTGTTCCTTAGCAAATTTGCTCCCAACCGTACATGTCTTCAACATCTAATGTATTGGTTGTTTTTTGCCCATGGGCACCCCAAGAGTGGAACAAGGCTATTGCAGATCACTCCTGCCTAAATCTCGTGCGCCGGAGCAAAGCGAGAATGGAAGAAACAACTTTGCCACCTCTGGACCAAAACCCCTTGGTGGGTTGAACTGGATCAATTTTAGCAGCTCAAAAAATCATTGTGTTCATGAAATCAGTCTACATGACTTGCTTTGCAACCCTACAGACCGTCATTTCCAAATTGAATCCCTTTGAAACCAGTGACTTTCAATCACAGACTTAGCTTTCCTTTCAGCAATGGGCGGCTGTTACCGTGAGTTTGAAAAGGAGGCCGAGCAAGCAAGTTATGGACTGGCTGGACGAAAACTGAACTTCATCAAATCTTGCATATTTTTTTGATACCGCTTTGATTAACCGATTGGCTGATGCAAAACCCGCTTGAACCAATGATAGAATCAGGGGTGAACTGGAAAGTTGGTTGGCTGCACGTGGTCATATATTTTTATTCTCAGCACCGGTTTTTGGGCACATCAGTAGATCAGTATAGCAGTAATTGTATATATATATATATATTTAATATGCTGATACAATTCCTGATATACGAGTAAATATTTTAAATTATATCTGGGTGGTTTACTTGTATACTGGTAACCGGTATTAAATATAAATAAACAAATATATATATATATATATATTGTTATGTCATATTTGTATGGTTGTATCAGAGTATCACGTTGCGTACTCGTTCCTCTCGAATATCTCAGACTTCGGATCAGCATTGTAACCCTCTGGTAATTTAACATAGCTATGGGAAATCATGGTTTTTCATAGGTAGTTCACCTATCAACGGGCCTTTTTCCAAAGCTACGCCAAATTCCCACAACCATCCCGGAGGGGAATCTTCAGTCTCCTGGGTGAAAACTCACTAGATGACATCACATTTTAGAAGAAAAATCTTTACCTTCCCAAACAGTTAAAATGCACAGGTTGATGAGTTATAAATTTTCAACCGCAATGTGGCTATAGGTCAAAATCGGGCACCGAAAATTCGATGGGGTAGCTCCTAGAAGTGAACAATCCATCATTTTGCAGGCCTATAAAATTTTGACCCGTACAAGGTGGTGCCTAGTAGTTAGCTGAGTTAAATAGGGTTTGCGGGTAATTTTTCACTCAAAGCTAATAAACATATTCACGTCGCTTCGCGACGGCAACCGCCCGCACCGCATCGTTAGCGGACCAACGCAGTTCAAAAAGTAACGAAAAACATGAAAAAACGGCGAAATTGCTGTTATTTACAGTGGTTTTGCGCGGTGAGAAGCAGAAACCACTGCAAATACCATGGTTTTTGAGGGTCAGGTGGCCAAAAACACTGTAATTTACAGTGTTTTTTTAACCAACGTCAAAAAACACTGGTATTTACGAT
>Ga0126342_10018311_pt1 | contig 12019 bp, 13 predicted proteins | sample Cyp1metagenome_FD_92528 | JGI IMG/M metagenome (GOLD analysis project Ga0126342, IMG submission 92528) | Coral microbial communities from Lord Howe Island, Old Settlement Bay, Australia - Cyphastrea 1 metagenome | ecosystem: Host-associated > Invertebrates > Cnidaria > Coral ... | reverse complement strand
TCTGCATCTTCTTTCTTCTTACTCTTCTTTCTTCTAATCTTTCTCTTCTCTCTGCCTCTTCCCTGCTCTGCTTTTCATCTGTCCATATTGTCGGAAGTTTGACTTCTAAACTTCCTTCGACTAGTATACATTTATACATTTATACATACATACATACATACATACATTTATACATACATACATACATACATACATACATATGTATATACATACATACATATGTATATACATACATATATATATATATAAACATATATATATATATAAACATATATATATATGTTAACACACACATATATACATATACATATATACAAACACGTATATACATTTATACATATATACAAATATAGATAATATCAAAATAATATCATATATATACATGTATATATATATATATACATTTTTACATATATTTATGTATATATATACAAAAAATATACAGGTGTATATATATATACAGATATACACATATACATGTATATATATACATATATATACATATATATATATACATATATATATACATATATATATACATATATATATATATACACATATATATACATACATACATACATTTTTACATATATACAGATATACACATATATACATGTCTACATGTATATCAAACCGAAAATGAAATGGTTGTGTTCAAACAGTATGACTTCAGAAGCACAACGTCTGTTATTGAAACTACTGAGGAGCGGGCAAAATTGGATTCCAGGCGCCGCTCGGTGGGTGAGGCTAAGCTATGAGGCCATGAAAGGACGTCCAGATTTCAACTTTGGGAGTGGAATCTGCAATTTCTACCCTTTCGTCTGCAATTTCTACCCTTTCGTTCCAACATCAGAGATTCTTTATCAGCATTCTCTTTTTCGGAGCTGGTTCACGATTGGGTTGTCTTTTCTGATCCCATCGTCAAGGCAGCCGGCAAATCAAACCATGAATTCCTGGTATTTGCAAAACAGGAAGGTTTAGGAAAGACGGGCGTATTGACACACTCCCATCAATGTAACTATCCGGCTATCTTGTCGATTTAGGCCTAGTCCAGACAAACATGCAAACTGCCATGATATTGCAGCGGGAGTGAAACGCTTGATCACCCAATGAACTCCAATTAAAAACCTGAACACATTTTGGAATTGTTTTGGTGCAATCCTGGCGATCAAGAAATGAATTAGAACTGATGCTTCAGGATAAATGGAAGACCTGTGCATGGCATGAGCATGTCAGTGTTGAACAGAATCCAGCCACTAATAATGGCCAAAAAGGCAAACTTATGAAGCCACTGTTTCAGAGAAACCTCTACCTTCTGACAAAATCCTGCACTCAAACAATCTTGCTTTGCTGTTGTTTTCTCAGCCTTTGTGGATCTTCCCCAAATGCCGTGCTTAGAAGATCCTGCGAACCTCAATCTCACCGATTGATAGCGATGCCTGCCAGCATTTCTTGGGAGTCGAGAGTCCAAGGTTCATAGATTCTAACAAGAAACAAGATAGCAATAGGTGACCATCATGTCAAACACAAGATATTTGAGCCACTGTCTTCTTATGTCAATTCTTTTTGGGGGAACGTTGAAAATACTTCTCTTGCTTTGCAGGACCTTCTTCACTCTTCGAATCTGGCCATCTGAGAGAAACAAAAAGGAATCGATCGACAATACAATTTTCAGAAGATCGAAGGCCGAGACGGACCCTGCCTCCGATGCCCATTCGCCTAAACATTGCGACGAGGCACAGTTGTTTGCCCCCAGGGTAAAAAAACAAATTAAGAACATGCAAAGTTAGGTCATGTTAGGTATTCAAGTTGTGATGACAGGAAGTTTTCAGGCAGTGACAGGCTTCACTTTCCATCAACTTCTTTCCTTTTTTGTTCCCTCAGAAATTGTCACTCCAAGGAGAGCCTGGCACCGCCCAACAAAGGCTGCCATCCCAAGTCCGAGGCCTTGGAGGCGAGACTCTAAGAGCGAGAGCAGGATGTCTGAAAGATTCAATATGATTCCAAATTTCAAAAGATTCCAAAATCAAAAAGTAGTTTAAACATATCAAACCCGATTCTTTGAAACTTCTTGCTGTTTTCAGTCTGCACAGAGGTCGACGAAATCTCCTGTCTTGCAGCAATTGTTGTTGAAGCTGGCTTCCCCAACCGCATCTTCCGAGTAGGCACTCTTCAGCATCTCTTTCCTGTAGCATGCACTCACAGCAACACCAAAAACAAAAACAAATGGAAACCCAATACTTGTTGCAACCAGTGAACATATTCGAACATATTCCAACATAGTCATGACTATCAAATAGCAAAGCCCCCTGCCCGACACAGAAAAGCGCATTCAGTGTAAGGATGAAACTATGAGATTTAGATACTCTACGGGGGCAAGACCAAAGGCTGTGAGACACAAAGCGCTTCGTTTGAGCCTCTCTGGCCGATCTAAAGCTTTCAGAAACGCTTGTAGTTTCTCGAAATACTCTTGCCTGTCCGGACTGTGGGGACTGTGCCGATGCACAACAGTTTTGGGATGCAAACCACGACGCCAGCAGTTCTTCCAAACTCTTGCTTTGAAAGCAGCTCTCGACAAAAACACTTCAACGTTAGTCGTTTAAGAGTTAACAGGATCATATTAGTTGCAATCCAGAATAGGAATTCCTCGAGCCTCAATAGTGATAAAGTTAAGGGTTTGTGGTGCCTGTGGGTCATCTCAATGTCGTTGTGCCCTGCTTCTTGGACCCACCAAGGATCGTAGGCGATATCTTCAGGACAAGCCTCAACGAACAAGCCGTGAACAAGTCGTGAACAAGTCGTGAACGAGTCGTGAACGAGTCGTGAACGAGTCGTGAACGGGTCGTGAACGAGTCGTGAACAATTCAACGTTTTTTCGGCAGGCCTTGCCACACTGCAGCTCTCCAAAGCCATCAAAACCCCCATCCCTGTTCCGAACATCACAGCTGTGAAGCTGTACGTCATTGTGCCGAGTTTCATCCCACAGCGCAGTTCCATGCTCAAATGGAATCTGGCATTCGGCAGCTCAGCTTCAGAACTACCCAGTCTAAAGTCTTCGCCATACAGAAACAAGCTACAACAATGAAGATCCCCATTCATAAATGTCAATCATGTCAAATGCGATTGGAAATCACAGATTATAAAATTCTGACAAAGCTTCGTTGCAAAGGGCCACTGGATTTGCTTTTCCGATGGGCTCGCGATGTGCGAAGTAGTAGAGTCAAGAGTCAAAAGGATTCAACAAAGTCTGTCTCTGGAAGTGCTCAACACCATCCCCCAAAAAATGAGGGAAAACCAAATTTGCGACACTTGCTTTGTCTAACAGAGTGTATTACAAAGGTTAATAGCTCTCAATGGCTCTGAATGGCTCTTTGTGTTTTTTCCTTACAAATTTCGCTTCCAAAGTGCCTCAGCATCATGGGTGCCGTGGATAATGAACACCGGTGACCTCAGAGTCCAAGCCGAAACTCTGGCTGTGTGCTGTGACGTGCTGTGACGTGCTGTGACACTGACACAACTGACGAACCGACGAAACTGCTTCGACAGAAATCGACAGAAACTATTCAATCAAGTTCAATCTATTCAGGCATTGAAATTGAGGATCTGACGTGACCTTTTTGATCCGTGTGGCGTTCTGAAAGACATCAAACCAGTAGGTGGTCTGCAGCACGTCAAACTCTGGTACTTGAGATGATTGTCTCGAAGGCATATGACGTTGCAAAAGGTTCGTTAGGTCACGTTGAATCATGGCTGCATGCCTGTATTTGGTGATTTCTGCAGTGCCAAAAGTTTCAAAGGCTTCTGAATGTTTCCAAGGAATTTGGGCAAAATTGAGAATTCTGATGAATTCTGGCAAACCGGGCGCAGGCACCTTGACATTGTGGATCACACTAAGGCCACTCTTCATGGCACTGGCAGGTGGTGGATCTGCTCCATCAATCTATCAGACCTAAATCTGATCTAAATCACATCTTCATCATATCTCCATCATGTGCTCAACATCGTTTCTAGTTTGACTTCCAAAGGAGCGGACATCAGATAAAATGTCATGCAAACTCTTTGAGAGCCCAGGCTATTGATGTGATTCAAAAAGGTAAGGAAACACTAGGAAACATTAGGAAAGACTTCAAAAATGGCGTTTCAACCCACCGCCCTGCGCCTATGCAAAATAAGACCACCCACAGATACCCGCGAGGCAAGCTCGACCTAAATGTGGAGGATGTGGAGGGCGGACTCGATATGCATCCAGTCTTAGGCGTAGCAAACGCAGCGTCGCCTACATAACCCTGCCTGCACTAAATGCCTACACACTTGTAGTGGCCAGAATGAACTGGATTGAATCTCGTCGGTGCTGGCAACACTTGTTTCAAATTACATGTGCAGAAGTCTGCCTGCATGTCGGAAGGTCAATATCTCAGGATGGAGAAATTGCATCATAAGCAAGCAACATGCAGAAATCTGAACATCAATCCGCCGACCCCTGCCTAGCCTTAGTTTGGGCGGGGCGCGCCTGGGATCACCGCAAGTGTGCAACCTTGCAACTGGCTCCTTTGTCTGTTGCCAACTTTGTCAAGCCAGAGGCCTCGCTGCAGCTTCAAAAGCTCCAAATTGCCAGGTCCTATTTCCACTTCGAATTCTTTGGTTCTACCAGGGCCGACCTGCCCAACTCTGCAGCTGCTCCAACCAGGGCCCAACCTGTCAACCTTGCAAGTTGGCTCAGGTTCTCAACCTTGCAAGTTGGCCCATGTTCTTCTTTTAAAGGTTCCGGACCTGCTGGTTGGCACTTTTGGTTCTACAGGGGCCGACTGCCAAGGCTGAAGTTGCCCCGCGCAAGCCTTCAAGTAGGCTTAGGTCCTTCTCTTTTAAAGGTTCTGGGAAGATTGCCAAGGATGAATGAAGTTGCCCCTACGCAAGGCCTCAAGTAGCCAGGTTCTTCTCTTTTAGAAGTTCCGGACCTTCTGGTTGGCACTTTGCTTGAAGTTGTCCTACGCAAGGCCTCAAGTAGGGCCAGGTTCTTCTCTTTTAAAGGTTCCGGACCTGCTGGTTGGCACTTTTGGTTCTACAGGGGCCAAGGCTGAAGTTGCCCCTACGCAAGGCCTCAAGTAGGCGGGATTTTATCATTTTCTCGCGCACCCTATAAGAAGACACAATCAAATAGCCTCCGGCAATCAAACATAGCAATTTGAAACCGCCTACAAATGTGATTTTTATTGGGAAAACCATCTATGAATAGGAATTGTCCATTGCCATGTTTGATTACCAGAAGGTATCTTTATTCCCACCACATGTTTCTTAAAACCCAATGGTCTTGGGGGCTTGACTAATCCCCAACCAAGTTGGAGGGGATCAAGAAATCCTGCTTTCAGCAATTTTCCTCAAAAGGAACTGAATTCTCGAAGTCAATGGATGGGTTTAGGAGAAAATCCACAGGATACCATGACTTATATTATCAAATATAGGGGTTTCTGTTTTCAACTTTTCCCATCATCCAATTCTGCGAGTTGTACTTCAAACTTTCAACGGGTTGGTTTCTTTACACCATGAATAGGTGTGGGGATTCCAGAAACTCTCCTGCCATCAACCAGTTCGACGAATTCTGTTTTGGTATGCACAACAGCCCTTTCCAAACATGGACCCACACTTTGACTCTCAATCTTGAACATCAATGTAGGTCATTTCCCATAACCGGGTCTGCGCAGTGGGAAACAAATCAACTCAAGTTGTAACTGTGTAGATCATTATTGCCACTTTTGTATAGCCTGCATTTGTTCATTTAAAGTTGCTCTTGTGAACATCACAATTTGACCATAGCATACGATAGCAAAAGGTTATGGACCAAAATCCCTATCCAAGGTTGACCCAGCATTGGGGATCTTCACCCCTAATCCCAAGTTGCATTGTCCAAAATCCAATATTTTACAAAGACCCGTACTTTCCAAAGAGATCTGTAACTTTTTCAGAACTCGGGTCTGACATGGTCTGACCAATTTCTGCAGGTCGTTTGGGTTCTAGGTATTTATATATGCCGCATTCCTTCCTTCCCCCTTGAAAGGGGGTCGGCAGCACCAGAGCGTTAGCCCTTTTTTATATCCAACTTGCAAAGAACATCCACAAAGAGACTGACAGGTATGTGTCACGACTCATAGGCACTATACACACTGAAGCCTCCAAACTCCTATGCCGAGTAGCTGATGGTACGCTGCCAATGGATTGGCCATAGCAAACAATCTGGTGCCAAGTGAGAGCACATTTTGTTACGATAGTCATAAACTGAGCATCCAAATGCAAGATATGCAAGCCTATGCAAGCACACTCCACATATTGTTCCGGATAGCTTCTAAATTCACAAGTCTGACAGCATAGAGAATAACTAGTACATGACTTGGAGTGTACTGTCATACTGAATCATTGCCAATCTGCTTGATCTTTATACTGTCGAATGTCGTGGAAGGTTACTGTGAGATGCCGATTCAAATCGTCCTGAATCGTCCTGGCCATGGTGCAGTGGCCGCGCCGGCGGTGCAGTGGCGCCTGGTCATCTGCTAAGCTGCAATCGTTCGACAGATAGTGATACCTGACAAAAGTCCACGACAAAACTCAAGACTGAACATGACTGAACATCTTTGAAAACATAGTCAAAAGTAGTCAAAAACCTCTGAACTCCACGAATGTGTAACGTCCCACTACCGGGAGGCATGCGGAAGAACTGCGCACTTTAGAAAGCCTTTCTCAATTGCAGGAAAGATAGGAAAGAACACATTAGCATTTGATGAATATGATCAATGACTTCGAATGGGCTGTGTGCACCAGTTTTACCATGGGTTTCGGAACAGAAAAGCAATCATGCTTTAACTAATTTTAACTATCTTTTACTGTGGGAATAGCGGGAACGCCAGCTGGGCTTTGGAACGCTGCTTCGATGTCGGCATAAATGTCCGCCTGTGTGGCATGAACCCATCCAAATGTCACTTCGAAGGAAGTCAAAGAAAACATAGGAAACTAATGGAAACTATCTGTTCCGGAAAATCGATCTTCACCAAAAGGAAAGATTCAACCATGCAGTCCTGTTCAATCCTGAATGCCAAACACACTCAAAAACACCGTAAAAAGGTTTGAATTGAAACTGAGCGAAGCATCTGCAATCTCAAAGGATAAACAATGTACACTTTTCAACGTTGGAATAAACTCTACAGGACGATAACACGTTGGAATTCTGCGAATCAGATCGTCAAGTGGCACTTCTTGACGCAACCCTTCCAAACATCAGATGAATTCTGTGGGTATTTAAGCCCTGAGTCTTTTGTCAAGTCCTACAAGGCCTCAGTGGGAACACCGGTGCTCTCACCATAGCCGCTGTATTCGTATGCCTTGTGAGCACATTCCGATTTTGAGCACTTGAGAATCAAGGCAAGGGGAACTATTGCAAACTATTGCAGCTCACTGGAAGTATCAAAAACAGAAAGCAAAAAAACAGGTTGCAACCAATCTGACCAAAGACCTACCCCGTCTTTTTCTCCGTGTCAACACTGTTGCACATGGCATGTCCAAAACAATACTGTCCTTCCAGGTTTTGGGTATCGATCACCATGATATTTTCCTCTTGCCCCGACGCGCCAATCTATACCCTCCCACCAGTACCTGCAACAAAACCCCAGCAATTTGACTTCTGAGTGTCACACAAACACGTCACAATGCAGCATTGAGCAAAGTTCCCTGGTCAGGAACTGGCTCTACATGAACATGAACTGTGAGCAAGCCAAACACATCAAACACTCGGCATTCTGTGGGAAGGATAGATCATATGATTTCATATGATTCATTTGCCGTGCTTCATGTGGGACAAAAGTCCATCCGTCAAGCTGAGTGTCCAGGATCTATGATCTTGACCTCATGTCTCACACCCAAGTCTGCACAGCAGCTGAACTGGCCACAGGTGGCCACAGGTTTCGTGTTCGGAACTTACATTTTTTGACCGACACCAAACTCAGCTACCGAATGATTAAACCGACAGTTCATCCCCACGATTGGCGTCCAGATGAGAATATAAGGCCGTGAGATCAGTGAGATCACAGCAAACTTGATCAATGCACTCTTTCCAAAATTTATCGGTCAACCCCCTGTCACCGTGCAGCTGCATTCCCTGCATTCCAGCCTAAGATGATGGAACATGATGCCGATATCGGTGCTGTTTCCGTGGCTGAACAAAAGCGTCCTCGCCAATGAGGCTCAATGAGGATCACTGGAAACGCTTTGGCTGAGGTCTTCATATGTCTTGATATCCTGCAATCAAAATAAAAGGAGAAACTCTCAAATTGAGTTCCTACTTAAAATCAAGGCGATCAGAACAGGTTTCGTGTTTTTCCGTTTTTTCCTTTCTGAGTCCAATGTCGCTGTAACTGTATGTCGCTGTGATGAAATTCTGATTGTATCAGTATCCTTCAACAGCTTTAATTTCCCTCACCGAACCCCAATCTGGTCCGGTTGGAGTCAGCGCGCTTGAAATGAAAACCGAGGATCACGTTACCTGCGCTGACACAAATTGACGCTTCCTACATTCATCGAGTGATGCAGGAAGGATGGATGCAAATGACTGCAGATACACAACGATAATGCAGAAGGAAAACATGATGAACCAACGGCAGGCTTATAATGTTGAGCGACGCACAAATTTGCCCCCCAAAAGTTGGTCTTTTGATTCTTTTGGTCGTTAGAGCAAGTCTCTTCAACAAAAAATACATCACCCAGGATTCAGCTGCAAGATACGAACGCAACCAGCAAAGCAAACGAGTCCAAGAGCTGCAACAGCTTAGTCCACACGATGAGTGCAGGTTCTGGGGATTTTCGATCTCTTTCTCTCAAGTCCGTGTGTCGCATATTTGCAAGTACCTTTGGTTCGAGATGACAAAGAAAAGAAAAGATCTATGAAAAGAAAATCCGAGAAACACCCTGCATATCCCCGTCCTCTCCGCGTCCACATGCGCACCGTGTCCACCACAATGCCCTGCCGCAGTCGCTTGAAGGTGCGTGACATCGAGACTCAGCTGAAAGCAGCAAAAAAGGCATAGCAAAAGGATAAAAGAGGATCAAAAATGCAGGCACAGGAAGGCATAGCAAAGGCATAGCAAAGGCATAGCAAAGGCAATGGCTCAGTGTGCCTCAGAAGCCAAGTCGGGCAACGGTGCGAGGCCATAGTCCAATTCCACCAGGAACACCTGCCCAAAAGATCGAGGGAGATCTTTGCCAGGGCACAAACTTTGAAAATCTGATTCCCAAGTTTGGGTCAAGATATGTGAGGTATATTGAAGAAACACTGCAATATCAAAAACAATCAATTTCTGGTTACCACCTACAAGTAGAAACAGTTCTTGAAAAGAGAAGCTTGAGAAAGTTCGTTGGTTCTATATTTTCGGAGCAACACTGTCGAAAGTGCACCACGAGGCTGCTACATTACATTCAAGTTGCTATCACAATATCAGAGTCCCATGTAGTCAAACACAGCTGAAAATCTGGTCCAACGATGCTCAGCATAATCCTTTGCACTACTTTGCACAGTGAAAAAGTAAAGCGCCAAAGCGCTCCACCTGTCTGTCCTCCGTGACGTGGTAGCCAGGCGGTCGCGGTGGGAAAAATGCGACCTACGGCGAAACAAAATTTACCCCAAAGAGCCGAAGAATATCCAAGTCGAGTCCGGCTGCAAAATACTTTTGAGACCTTCTTGTTTGGCAATAAACTGATCTTTACTTAACACAAGTTGTCGTGTTTCCGTGTGGATTCAAACTGCCTCTGAACATGGGAAATTTCATCCCTGAGATCCCACAGTCTCCAAACTTTCAAAACTTACGCCACTGAGTATGATCAATGTTGAAACATGTTGAAACATGTTGAAACTGAATTGATCATCTTTGGATATTGCGACTTTGACCTAGCACCGAGAGTATCATGGCTTTGGATGGCTTTTGACATCTGCCCAGATCTGCCCAGATCTGTGGGTGGAAAAAGCTGGGTGCCCATGCGTTGTTCACCACTCTGCGAAGGAAGCCCGGCACCAAGGACAGGCAGCCCAGGCAGCAAACCTGCGTGGGAGAACTGTGGTGTCTCTTGTGAAACTGATAAATTGTTTCAAATGATACGGTCATGAGAAAACATGGTCTCTACACCCATAAAATCCAATACATATCCCCAAAGCCTTGCTATTTCCATTCTGAGAATCATCTTCGAAATGCATTTTGTTTCATTTTGTCCCTTCCGGTAATTGGCTTTCAGGTGACCCTGAAACTGCGAAACAGTGGCGAACACTTTTGTACCCGCAGGAGAGGGCTGGCACAAAAGTGCCTAACTGTCGACGTTTGCAAGGGACTTTGAGTCGGAGTGTGTCGGAGTGTGCTTTTGGATCTTGAGGTCAACCATCATGGTCAATGGATGAACTTGGTGGTTGACACCGTTGACACGAGGAATTTTCAAGCATAACACATGTGGAAATGGTCGAACTGCCAGTATCAATACTCCATGCAGTGAAAAATGAACTCGAAAACTCCCCGGCTACTAATGGCTACTAGCTACTTAGCAGCTGTGGCGATGCAAGAACTCGTACGCTACCAGGGCCGCTGGTTTCGTGCCAAAATCAGCGGTGGCAAGGAGGAAATCTGCTTCTGATACCAAGGATCTTCTTTCCAGGACTCCTGGGCCACGGTATCTTGGGCTCCGAGTTGCATCCAAATTATCCAATCTAAGACTTAAAGAACCTGCAAATGAAAGTCATTGATGCACAACAAGCACATATTGCATGGAAAGTCACTCAACATCTCGATGGTGCTGAAACACTTGCTTTTACCACATGCAACCAGTATAAGCTTTCTTCCTCACAACAATCATGACACCTGATATTCACTGGAGTGGTGCTGTTCTACGATCAAATGTCACCATGTGTCACACCGTGTCACACTATGCTGTGTACACTGGATACCCTCAACATGGCAGAAACCACATTGCAAAAACCACATGGCAGAAGTCTTTTGAATCGCTTCGCCTCCTTCCAGCCGAGTACACTTCCGGAAAAGTCATCCAAATAGCTGACCTCGATCGCAGAACATTTTATGTGGACCACATGTGGACCACATCTCACTGGCGAGTGCGAAGTGCCGGTGAAGTGCGATGAATTTGTCAAGAGTCAATTGCTTCCCAAGGCAAAGCGTCTTGATCTTTCACCAGCAGCTTCAAACCTGGTGGTACCACAAAGCACACACACACACAGGTGGCCTTGCCCTCAACCACTACAAAAAATCGCATTACATTTTCTCTGCCAAAAACCTGAGTACCACTCAATTTTTTTAACGCAGCATTCTTGCCTTCCTTTCTATCATGCTCATACTGTTCTGTATTCTTTTTGTGATATGCCTTTCCAAGCCAATGATCCATAGATGCTATTTGCATGCCATTGAGGCCATTGTAGGGGGAGAAACAATATGAAACAATATGAAACAATATGAAACATGAGAAAACAATTGTTTTTGAGCAAGAGCTGAGCTGACGCCCTGACCTCCACAAGGCTTATGTTGATCGCCTCAGTGCTAGCCGAATTCGAGCTGCCAAGCAGTGTGTGAAATTGAGATTCTTTGACGAACAATGTCAGATGTACATTAATGAGACGAGTGTGTTACCACGTTATAAACGTCAATTTCTCAACCATTTTTTGAAAAGTTGTAACCATTTTATAAAAACATTGCTTACCATTTTAAAACAAGACCATCCACGAACCCGATGCCCCCGCCACCCCCACCCCCCTTGTTTTTGTTTCGACCTAATACCTACATAGGTACATGCATGAGTATTGAGCACATTTATATGCGCCCTTCAAGGCTCAAGAGGTATATAGAGTAACCCTGTAGACAAGCACGGGCCGGCAACAGGCTGAGTAAAACAAGTGCTGTCATTGGGGAAGACGCCTTAGCTGATCTTGAAGTAGACGCTAGGGCCCCTCTTCAAGTGGTAGCGGAGCTGTGATCCCTCATTGAGGGTGAGC
>Ga0126342_10018310_pt1 | contig 12019 bp, 8 predicted proteins | sample Cyp1metagenome_FD_92528 | JGI IMG/M metagenome (GOLD analysis project Ga0126342, IMG submission 92528) | Coral microbial communities from Lord Howe Island, Old Settlement Bay, Australia - Cyphastrea 1 metagenome | ecosystem: Host-associated > Invertebrates > Cnidaria > Coral ... | reverse complement strand
ACTCCCACCCCCGTTAAACTTTACATTCAATTGGGAAGATCAACAAAGATATTAGGGAATATTAAACTCCCACCCCCGTTAAACTTCTACATTCATTGAAGATCTCCAATAAGGGTTTAATTCCCCCACCCCCGTTAAACTTCTACATTCATTGAAGATCTTCGATAAGGGTTTAATTCTCCCACCCCGTTAAACTTCTACATTCATTGAAGATCGTCAATAAGGGTTTGATGATGATGATGATGATGATGATGATGATGCGTCTCCCGTCGTCATTGCAGGTCCGGGCAAAACCCAGGCATTTGCCGTATATATATATATATCAATGATATTTATATCAATTATGATATGAATATATATGATTATATATATGATTATATATGTATATGCAAATCATTTTCTTAGGTTTTCTACATCAAAAATATACGGCTTCCCATGAATCTCCCACGTTTTCCTATCCATTTTCCCATCCTTTGCCATCCCTAGGCGTGCCTCGGCCGAGTTTTTGGCCTCGCCGCAGTTCCAGCTGACCTTGACCCGACGCCTGGCAGATCCGGAGCGCTGCGAGCCGGCACCGGAGGGCGAGGGTCGAGCCATCGGTGGCTACCGAGGCTGGCCTCTTTTGCAGCAACTGGGTATAGGTTATAGGATGTTTATAGGATGTTTATAGGATGTTTATAGGATGTTTGTAGGATGTTTATAGGATGTTTATAGGATGTTTGTAGGATGTTTATAGGATGTTTATAGGGTGTTTATAGGTGAAAATTGGATGGTTTTGGTCATGTGTAATAAACCCTCCAACTTTATAGGTGAAAATTGGTGAAAATCCCAGATTTTGTTTGGTTTATAGTAAGCTCTCCAACTTGGGGATTCCGAATTTTGACCCCAAAATAGCCCAAAAGCCAACAGAAAAGAAAGGAATTTTAAGAGTAAACTTGGAATATGTTACACCAACTACAGTAATGATATGCAACGATGGGATAGTGATGGGATCGTGACCAGGTGCGTTTGCACTCCTCATGTGGCATGCGGCCCTACTGCAACTCTGGGCCTGGGGAGTGCACATTGGAGCGCTGATCGTGGGAGAGACGCTGGTTGAAACAGCGCACGTTGGTTGTTGATGAGGGGATGAATCGGCTTGGGTGCAGGGGTATCTTTATCAATCTTTATCATTGTTTTGATATATTAATAATATAATGGACTAGTGTGGTCAAAACAATCATCAACCACCCATTTGGGAATGGTTTATACCACCTATAAAAATGGTGATTTGGGGGATGGTTTATTATTGCTTTACCAGCATTATATATTCTTAATGGGATGATGCTGGGTTAGCACAGCAGCGGGTCATGTTTTGGCGATGTCTTGAGCTCGATTTTTTGGGTCTATCTTCCTGATGACCAGGTTTTTGTCCATTCGTACCGCATTTCCGAGCTACCCTCTGGTTATGACTAACATAGCCATGGTATAGATGGCCCATAGAAATAGATGGTTTAGCTATTAAAAATGGTGATATTCCATGGCTATGCTAAATAACCAGATGGTATATATATATATATACACTACATATCTTCTGGCTTGGGGACGGTCCCAATATCATCTAGACCTTCTGCTGTTTCAGCAGCAACGTGCCCAAGGCTGTTGTTCTGCACGGCCGTAAGCTTTCTGGCTCCCGTTTTCAAAGAGTTTTCGGCCACAAAGCACAAGGCATGGAACATCTTCGGTTCCGCGAACTGGGGCCAGAGGGGATCCATGCACCTAACATCTCACATGGGCTGGACATTTTTCCCGTGAAATCGAGAGAAGCTTAAGCCTCCTGGTGGTCAATCCGTTGACAGCTACACCAATCAAATCTGATGCTGATCCATTGGGTGGATATTGACGCTGATAATGTCTATATATATATGATATAGTTTTTTTTTTCCCCTAAACATATCTACAAGATTCTAAAAGTGGTTCTCTTCGACTTCAGTGATGTTTTGCAATTCTACCGGGCATATATCCGGTATCATGTGGTAACTTGTCCTTGCACTTTTTTTTCCCTCCACCACCCATTTTGTGGTAACAATTCAGGATGGTTGATGGTTTTGGGTTTGCCACACTGTTGCTATGGTGTATACCTGCTACATATCTGCTAGCTTATATATGTAATCATCATGAAGTAGATCGATTTTGGAGCTTTCAACAAGACTTCCATTCGAGTTGTCTTTTTTAACCATTCTCTATCTTCTCGAGGTATATATGTGGTATATCTGCCATGGTGGGTTCCCAACACATGGCCCCCAGCGCTTTTTGGAGGCTTCAAGTCCTGCAGCGCCTTGGAGAGGGGAGATGGGTGCGTCTGAAAAGGGGTCTATCATATATCCCCGAATGGCAAATTTAAGAACATGGTGATGAACGGTTCATGACATCTAGGGCTAGCCAATATTAAGACAAAACCATACACATAAATCATCATAAATCACATCAATTGCTATTTGAATGGGGATTTTATAGTGCTTTCATACGCCAATTTGGCTCCCCGGTGATTGGGACATTTTCTCTTTGGCCAATTTGGATCCAGAAATTTTGGACCCCAATTTGTGGTGATTTTGACGAAATGATTCGCTTTTTCACAGGTAGGTTTGGAATGCCCCAAAATGGAGTTTGGGAGGGACGTTAACAAACCAATCGACAAGTGATTTGGGTCACAAACTGAGTTCAATCTTCAAAGTTGACAAAGAGGGGGATTATTTTTTTTCCTCGATGCCATGCTTTTTGAATGCCAGTCTTGAATGCCGCAGAAAAAGGATTGGCTTAATCAATAGAACTGGATGTGATTCGGGAGGGACGGGCCTGGGATAGGGCCCTCCCCTACATTTTTGATGTGTCTATTCTCAGTAGGGGTGAACACAAATCACATGAATGCATCTCCGTCTCAGGTAGTATGTCAACACTTCTATCTCAACAATATCCCCACGAATAGCAGGTATCATCTCTCTGTTAGTTGCACAAAAACATAATATATATATATAATTATACTATGTATACACATAATATCCCAGGTGTTGTGGAATTCCCATTCGCAGAAACCATACCACACCTAATCTTTCACCAAGAGCATTTTCAGCAAACATTGAGACGATCAAGATTAATTACGGCCATTCTAAAATCAATGGTGGATTCAGCCTACATATTTCTATGCCATCCTCACCCAAGGCTCATCGTGAGGCGCAGGTCATGGATCGACCCAAGCCAGCGGGCGATCGTGGGGAGTTGGGTGTCAGTTGCTGGTCCTGCTTCCCGTTTTGCTAATGTGGCTATGGCTCAAGAGATCTCGATCATTTCCAGACTGGATGATTGGGGTTTGAAATCAGGGTGCCACCTAAAAACCGACGGAGTATATTTTGTTTTGCATGAACAATGGCTATGGCGGCTATTTGCTACGTATACTAACCATATTCAGACAAAGGCCCACTATTCCGTTTGCTGTTGATCATGTCAACCCTACTCACATGGGTACCCTCTGGTAATTTAACATAGCTATTGAAAATCACCATTTTTAATGGGAAAATCCACTATCAATGGTCATTTTCAATAGCTACGTTAAATTACCAGAGGGTAGGTCCAAACAAATTTTGGGGTCTTCCCGAATTTCCAACAAAAATGGTCCACATTGGATCAATTGGACCCAGGGAGAATGATCCCTGAGGGGCTCGAAGTTGCGGGTGGCAAAAAGACCGCGGCAGTGGTTGATGGTTCCATTGGGTTCTTGGAGGACATTTATGATCATTTATTGGTTCTATGTGTGGAAATAGATTGAAATAGTGGGTATGACTATGGGATCCTTGAAGTTCTGGAAACGCCCATCTGTGCCGTCAAGACTTGGGCCTTTTGAAACCCCAAAGTTCCAGGGGTTTCAACGCCCGATTTAAAACAAATGACTCGCCACGAAAGGTTGATGATCAGTGTCTATTCGGTTGGTGATATAGTGATGTAACATTTGGAACACAAAACATACTGGATGATGATACTGTTTCTTTTCCAAGCATTTCTTATGGATTGTGTAACTGCTCCATTTCTGCAAGTTTCGGTGTGAAGATGGAAAAAACAACCATCGGAAATTGGAGATCTTCACCATGAAACTTCCGGATTTAATCATGAGGAGTTGACCAGTGAAGATGAGCAAATTCACATCCATAGAGACCATAGAGAACAGAAATTTGCCACTAATTACATACCAGATTTGGGTGCCCATACCAGGAATCCCAATGAAATCGGAATCTTCACATCTCTATGTTCGATGGATTTGTTGAGCCAGGCCGCGACGCCTCTACGGGCACCTGGACAGGATCGGGTGGGTTACTGGATCCCCCAGCGGGACCGGACATCAATCGATGATCATCTTTAGAATATCTATTGATAATCCAATATTTATTGGGTTATCATCAGTTGATATGTTATAACTATAACCCAATATGACCCAATTATAACTCAATAATTATTGATGGGGGAATATAAGCCGATATCTGTATCTGTATATATATATACACATGTATCACAGTCAAAATCAACATCTACATATAAGATTTTACCATGAGCACTGATTTTCATAGATATGCTACCGTCATTCTGAGGAAGTGTGGCACATCCTGAGTACCCTCAAAGACCGCTTGCTTGAAAGGTGATTGAGCACGGTCTCATGTCATCCTTCAAACTTGCCTGAATTGGGGGCATGGCAAATTTCCCCATGATTTCCCCATGATTTCCCCATGATTTCCCCCATGATTTCCCGATCACATCCTACAACGATGGCCTTCCGCCATCCACGGCAACCACGGTAGGGTCACGGAATCGCCGGCACGGATGACGCACGGAAACTCAGGGAACACATGAAAACTGGAAGATTCATGAATGTTGTTATTATTATGATATGATAATATTATTCTCCAGTTGTTCATGCACATGATATTCTTATTATCTCATTGCACATGATATGATATTCTCCAGTGCAATGTTGTTAATCTGTTAATATTATTAGAGAATATCATATCTCCAGTGAATATCACCAATCAATTATTGTTGATATGATGTTCTCTATATTGGAAATTCACTCATAATACAGAATATCATATCTATAATATATATATAGTATACTATAGTAATAAATTTATATACTGGACATATCATGTACTATCATATACAATGAACATATTCTGTATATGATATTCTCTATTGATACACTATGCATTTATCATCATTTATCAAACTGTACTAGAACAAACTGTGCTGTATGTAATTTCCATAGAACATTACAGATTTTCTTGATAAACTTGAATGTTAACTACAGGGAAACTTGTCACCACTTATCCCCCTCAGAATATTTGGCTCAGCCTTGTGGATGCCTTGGGGGATAAGCCAAACACCGATTGCCAGGTCCCCACACTTTGTGGTTTAGCCGGTAATGAAACGTGGCTGGAAAACCCCGAAGATTTCCTGGAGGTGTCAATGGGGAAATCATCTACCATTGCCACGTTTGTTTAACGGATTGACCATGTTTGACCCCTCAGAACTTGTGATGACATGGGTTTGTCTGAACATAAGGGTCCCTAGAATTCAGACAGATAATCATCATGTTTCCATGAAAGATACAACCAATGTTTGGGACAAAACCAATTAGATATTTACATATTTATCCATGCCACACACCTTTTGCCAAGGGAGAACTCTCTGACAGAGCATGGCCTGACTTATTCCCCTTGGCCACGGTAAGGTTCGTGCACCCTGCGCGGGTTCACCACGTAAGCATGGCTGGGGCGGTTTCCAGTGTCACTGGGCAGATTTGGAGATGGCTTATGTTCAGAAATTCGACGGTATGACAACTATTGGAAATCAATTAAAGCAAAATTTGATGGTTGACAATAGTTGTCATGGTTGACAATGTTTGGTTTATTTTAATGTTTATATTTATTATTGGACAATTATTGGACAACTATTTGATGGTTGACAATGGTTGATCCGTGTTGATCCTTAAAAAAATGTCGCCCTGTGGAATCCTGTGAGCCCCGATGAGACCCGATGAGCCCCGAGTCCGCACGTGACGTGACTGACTTGTGACCTGTTGCCAACTCTGTATTCCTGTTGTTGGGAATTGCTTTTACAGTAAATGGACTTCTTAAATTGTAACTATATATATATATATTTATAGTGTATATATATATAATATACAAGATTATATAAGGTTCTAAAAACATCTAAAAATACTAATTCGGAATCTTGTGGAATAGGTGGGCTTCAAATTCCATCGAACCGTGACTCATAATTTGAAAATTGATTGTTACTTACTAAGAATATACATTTGATGGACATCGTTGCTGAAAACGGTCAGATCATGTTTGCGTTTTTGACCCTCCCTTCGTGAACATAGTTTTTGGTATTTTTGAAAAAATATATACTGTATACTATGTATAATATGTATAATAATATATATATATACACGGTCAATTATTTTATAAACAATCCGTCCAATGAGATTTTAATATTTCGGAAACCCAATGACTACCATGAAATCTCCCTTCGATCGCAGCTTCGAAGCGAGGTGCGACATGGTGCTGCGACATGGTGCGACGGCGTGGTGAGTCCAGCGAGGAAAATATGGCGCTAGCGGCTAGCGGAAGCTGACAGTCCGAAAAGATGGGAAAACCCGAAAACTTCGTCGAAAATGAGATGAACTGAATCTGAATCACCATCTTTTTCTAAATGGTTACAAACTCGCGCTCCATTTCCAGCATCTTTTTGCTGTTTGAAACACAGTTCCACCTGAAACACTGGACAAGGTCACAGCTCCCACCTCGCAAGCGTGTTGTCCAAGTTCGGTGGGTTAGCCCAGTGGCGAATTATCTCTTGAATCACCAAGAACATTTAGAGAAATTTAGAGATAAGAGACTGAGAAACTATAGAAACTAAGGAAGACTCATATGAGCATCATGATTGTAGCCCCGGATTAAGGCTTCTACCCGCGAGACGAGGAACACATTCAACCACCTGCAAAACATGCAACGAACGGCGCAAAACGAAACCTGTGGTCCATCCAGGTGTGGCAGTGACAACAGCCCCAGCCCCTGCAGTGGCACTTTTTCTCGCGCCCGGTGCTACTAAACCATGGCCAATCTGGTGGGAAAAGTGTTTCAACCGGGGCGGAGCACTGGCGTGTCATGGAAACTTAAGACATTTAAACCGCCGGAGTCCAGGCCGGACGGCTTTCTGTCGAAAACACACGTACACAATGTGTGTTTTGACCGCAGCCATGTTTGCAAACAGTCACTGCACATTTTTATCAGACCATACTACTTAAACATAGTTGAACGAATCACGGCAGGTGAGGGTAATTAATGAACAAACTAAGCCTTTGTCGAGCTCCATGCTGCGTTTCTCTCTCCATGACTAGTCTACGTTTCGTCCCCGATAGGCTGCTCGATCTCAACGTCCGCAACCGTTGCCCGTCTCAGCGTTGCGCCTGACCAGGCCGGCCCGCATCAGTGAAGCGTCGAGTAACGCGTCAGGCCTTCAACAGTAAACATGACCGCGGCACCTGAACATGCCAGGAAGCTGACGCAAATGTCAGCCAAAAGAATCCAAAAGTCCGATCAGCGTTTGCAACATCATTCAACTGAACCCAAATGTGCCAAGAAGATAGGGCAGTTTCCCCCATTTGTGACCCCGCCCCAAGGGCAAACATGACAGCTGCAGCTACACAGCGTTTTTCGGCGATTCGTGGTCTCATCCTTGAGACGTAGCTTTCAGTACGTCCACATCGACATCACTGTGAAAGAGTGCTTGTTTCAGAAAATATGTCTTTATCCCACATGTCACATGTCTATAATTTGACATGTTTATTGACACATGTGTTGACGTTTCAATTTTAACTGCGATATGTTCCGACATGTATTCCGACATATGCTATTTCCGTCTATTAGCTGCAACATTTTGTCGCATTCTAGCTCGGCCGGGGTGGGTATTCGGCCCAGATATGTGAGGGCACAGGTAAGGCAGGAAGAGGAGAATGTCATGTCACCCACATAAACCGGGAGATTCCCCTGCACAATATGAGGAACAACTTTGAGAAAAAGAATTCCTGTCCGAGAATCTTTCCAAAAACTATATCCATGTTGTTCTGGTGGTGATGTAAAAAGATGTAAAAAGTGCGGTTGACTACAAAACAAATAAAACAACATGTAAACGTTTTGGGTTTCTGGGTCACATGTGGTTTTTTCACGCGGCATGGCCCAACTTGTGATATAAATGCAGTGCCTGCGGGAAAAAAGGGCCAGGTGCCTTGCCATTAGTGCCTTGCCATTAGTGCCTTGCCATATGCCAATCATGATGCCATTGTGGCCGCTAAACCAGCCGAAGCAAACCATCGTTCAACAAGATCTTACAGTCGCCGCCGAGCTCTTGCATTCCATCTTCGTTGCACGACCATTTTGCACCTGTGCGCCCATAATTTTCGGAGACTCGAAAATGCTAAAGGTCAGCAAAGAAGGGACTAAAACAAACTGTTTCCAGCTGGGCCTGGGCGGAGGCCGCAGGATGTGTGTTGCAGGGTGTGGCATGCTGTGTGTTTCAAAGAGTCCCATAGAGTTTGCATAGGCGACTGTCTATTTTGAGCCGGGGGCGGCCCAGCTTAGATATGTACTTGTGCGAACGAAACGATTCCACAATGGGGAAGCGGAGGTTGATCACTTCCGTAAAGCTGCCATTTTTTTTTGGGGGGGGGAAATGGCACCTGAGTCTAGACCAACAACCCAGCATGCGGTATTTGTTGTATCCTTTCAACTTTCCAGGGGGCAAACCTGTGCTGAACGCAACGTCGCACACAGCTATTATCAAATGCACCCTTGCAATGTCCAAACCGCACAAGAAAATCATCCAAGATTCGAACAATTCATCAGGATCAGTTTTGACTTCATTCTGCGGCCCATTGTCTCTCCACCCCCTTAGCCTAGGGTTTTGGGGGGCGGCGGCGGCAAAATATAACTTACATGTCTCGGGTTGTTTTGAGGAGGGGGTGGTAATTGTAACTTAGCTTTCAGGTAGCAATATCCAAGCAGGCATGTTGTAATCATGAAAATGGGGAGGGCCGCTTACATCTTTCGCCCCTCTACCCTTTTGGTACCTGACCATGTTTGGCTGGCCCCTCCAAAAGTGCGAAGGCGCTGTGCAGATTCAAATGAGCTGGTTGAGGCAATAGAATCTTCAAAACCCTTGCATTTTTTTCCATGGAAAACAGGAACTTACCAACTTACATTTTCCATGCTCCTCACCAGCACCATTGCTCTAAAACATGCATAGCAGAACTTGGAACCACACAAATCCCACACAACCCCATTTTTTTTACAGCAAAACTATTCAAAGACCACTTCCAGAAGACCAGTTCCAGACACCTGCCTTTTTGCAAAAACAAAATCAGAACCACCAACTTACATTTTCCATGCCCCACCTCAATGAGATCTTTGAAACATGGAAAAGAACAATCCACAAATGATACTTTCAAACATGTAATTTACATTTAGGAACATCCTAGTTTCTACATGTAATATCATGTAATCAACCATTTTACAGGCCACTCCGAATTTCAGAGCGATTTGCCTAAATGTAAGTTAATGTACGTAAGTTAGACATTTAAAGGTATTGATTTCATGGTTGTCGGGAAAATGTAAATTACATTTTTGAACGTTTTACCTACCCAAAATGTAAGTTAGGAGATCACCCCCAGCTAAAATGGCAGGGACAATACCACACCCAATTTGATTTTTTTCCCGGTATAAACTCTGTGTGTATTACATAAATTAACTGAGCGTATGACATATGTGTACGAGTAGCCGGTGCCATAGCATCGCACTCTTAGGAATGGACGCGTGCATTCCACAATCACAACGGAAAAGGTGACGCATGAACCTGCAGGCATGCCTATCACATGCACAACAACGGGAAATGATAACTAGTGCCGGCCAAGTTCGCAGATGTTGCACAGGAACGACCAAGAGACACATGTTTCTGGAGGTTCTTTGCCATCTTATCCGTCGAGCCAGAGCAACATCTTGCTACAATTATACAAATCCGTGAGCCCTGTCAAGTACGGCGGTTTTTTTTGTGAGCGGGCAAGGGGGGGTAGTGAACCAAAGAGCAGCACGTTTTGCACACACACAGAGCGTCAAAATAGACATATCCTCAACCTTTTACCTTAAAACATTCCGAATATCAGCGCGGCATGGTGGTGATAGGCAAAAAACGCCACCAGCTCAAACCAGGAGGAAATTGCCGCACAACGCACAAACTCGTTTTTTTTGTCCTTCACTGCCGCGCGAGACTTCCTCCATAGTGTCAAAATTGATGTTTTCCCACGAATTTTCCTTAGAACTTGAAAATTTGTTACCTCAAAATCGATGTTTCGTGCGAGGTTTCCGTCAATTTTCATCACATCTCACAAAATGCCACGCCTGCCACGGAATTTGCACCCTGTCGCCATTTGACGCAGCCCTGCCAATGCGATTCGCAAAAAATACGTCAGACCACGCAATGGACACGTCCAAAGTGATACGCCTACCACGAACACTGCAACGCATCTTCTGAAAAAATCGCAAGAGTATTGCGCCTACCTAGCGGTAATGAGAGGAATCCCAATTGCCAAGTATTTGTCGGCATTGCTGGGCCGGTGCATTTCAAAATTCCAAAACACACTCACATTGTCCGCTTGTAGCTACCAAAAAAAGGTAGAACAAAAATCCTTGACCAAAAGGGGTGGAGTGAGCATACTGGTGACCATTCTCACAAAATGACAACCATATCCTTGTGGTGGTCATCATTTCGGAATGATGACAAGGGTCGTTATATGAGGACTGACATTGCGACATGCACCCCCAGTGAGCCGATTTTTTGAACCTGTTTACTGCAGCCAAGTCATTTTCATGTCGCCGGCTGGATTTTGGACTACTGACCGGCATGGCATACTAGCAGGTTAGCAAGTAAACGAGGCAAAAAATGACACAGAAATCATCGAACCCGACTTTTTCATCGAACCTGACTTTTTCGGAGCTGGGAAAGAACGATCATCAGAATGGCAGGTGGTGTAAAAAAATATAAAACACCGTGAACCAACAAGTGGTGAGGTTCTGTTTGCAGCGGGTCCTTTGCTAGATATTTCACATATATTTCCCTGATTTTGCCCGAAGAGAGGCGTAGTAAACAGGACAAATTTCAACTGGTCGTCAGTGACTGCCACATCTGCGAGCACCGAATCGCTACGAACCGAACCCGGGCAAGAATCGACGACGGAGGAATCGCAAACCAATATCCTAGATTTTTTTGAATAAACATATATGGATCGAATCGAAATCCCTGAAATCGAACCTGCGCACATTCTTCCTGACAGAATGTCGCTTCCCAACCAGTGCCCAATATGTGTGGAAACCAAAAATTTGTCAATGTTTTCTTGACATGCAGATGGTTTTGGCAGATACAACACGAATGTATAGGGTGCACAACTACAAAATGCAGTGCCTTTTTTTGCTACTACAAAATGAAGAACATAACTCTTTCTGGCTCGGAAAATAATTCAAAACCAGTACTACAAAATCCAACGCATCTGAAATTTTAAAAAAACTGAACGTCGGAATTGCTAACATTATTTTTCCCAATGACATTTTGAAGTTGGGTCTTTGCCATCCAAAGTTCCGACCAACATAAATTCGGAAAGCAGTTTGTGGTTGTCAATGATTGAGTTTACTAGTAGTTGGATCAAGTGTTGACCCCGTGCAGTTTGTTAGATGGCATTCTGTAGTTTCATGATCCGTTTGTGTCCATGTACATGTCACGCACCGTTTCCTTTTTTCCACCTCTTCTCACCTCTTCAAATGCAAACAGAAAGGGGTGTTGTGAGCGCTAAAAAAACGAAATTTTGGGGATATGTAGCCTTGATACTATGGATGGTTTCATGTTTTTTTGCGCTCAAAACAGCCTGTGTGAGTAGGACGAATCATTT
>Ga0126342_10018309_pt1 | contig 12020 bp, 9 predicted proteins | sample Cyp1metagenome_FD_92528 | JGI IMG/M metagenome (GOLD analysis project Ga0126342, IMG submission 92528) | Coral microbial communities from Lord Howe Island, Old Settlement Bay, Australia - Cyphastrea 1 metagenome | ecosystem: Host-associated > Invertebrates > Cnidaria > Coral ... | reverse complement strand
ATATTATATTTGTGTTTTTAAATATTATATTATATATTATATTTTATTTTATATATTATATTTTATTATATTATATATTATATTATATATTATATTATATATTACATTATATATTACATTATATTTTGTTTTATTATAAATAATTGTATATTTTATATTGTATTTTATATTGGAATTTATATTTTATGGTATAGTATATAATTTGATATTATATTGTATTATAGTATTATATTATATTATTATATTATATGTTATTTTAAATTTTATATTGTATGTTTTAGCATATTAGTTGATATTATATTATAGTATACTATATTATATTGTACTATATTTTACTATACTATATTAGATTACATTATATTATAGTATATTTTATTTTATTATATGATATACATGTTCGTTTCTTAAACCGCATGTTTTAGCACGAAACCATCCATTCGCCTACCCGTCAAGGTTGTTTGGTCGGAGATTGGTTTCGAATCGCCGACTTCACAAGCCTTTCTCGCCGACTTGGGAGCGGGTTCTCAGTTGAGGGTCTCACAGGTTCAGGTTGGTTTTTAGCCACCAAAGATGTACCCTCTGGTAAACATACAAATAGCTATTGAAAATTGCCATAGAAATAGTGAGCTTTCCCATTAAACATGGTGAATTTCCAGAGTTTTTTGTAGGTTTACCAAAGATGTACCGTTATTTTAACCAAGCTGAATCCCACAGACAAAATTCATGGTGTGTTACCATGGCTTACCCTATTAAAAAAAGTATAAAAGTTACCTGGCAGCCAGATCGGGATTTTCTGGCAACATAAATTGGGATTTTTCACCACCAAAGATGTGGTTTTATATGTTTATATTATTGACAGTGATGTGCATTCACCAACAACGGTCGTTAGTCCATAATCATCTTTTAGATAGTCCACTCACATCATCTTTTAGATGGTTGACAACTGTGTCCAAGTAAAACAATTAAGACGTCTCTATTTGGCCAAGTTTTACCATATCTATTCAGTTGTGGTGTATTGATACCCATACAGAATGAGTTTGTTTCTGGGTTTACTAAGTTTACTACTAACAATCGTGGAGTTTCTGAGACGCCCTGAGACATACAGATTTTTTTCAGATCACTTTGAGCATGGTCTCCGAAAAGAGAGGTCCATGGGGAGATGGTTGGTATACCGTTCAACGTTGTTTACCCGGCCTGGTAAATGTTTACAAAAAACGATGGAAAGATCCACCATGTTTAATGGGAAAACTCACTATAAATGGCCCATAACTATGGAAAGATCCACCATGTTTAATGGGAAAACTCACTATTTCTATGGCCATTTTCAATAGCTATGTTAGTCATTACCAGAGGGTATGACTAACGTTGGAGTTTTATATTTTTGTTGATCCTCCAAGCTTGGGGGTTTTTACAACAAGTTGACCCACTGATTTCATACCAGAGATCTACCGGGATCCGGGGATTCCTGGGAAAAAATGGTCCCAAAAAAAATGGGGGATTTGCGAAAAAGACAGTACTACGATCATAAGAATCATCTTTGGTTTTTTCACATGCCAAAGATTTTCATAAGATCGAACAGCGCTAGTCCTATGGAATGCTGTGCTTTTTGTGCTGTATAAACCGAATTTTCTGGTGCCCAACTTGATTTACCATCTGGTAAATTAACATAGACCCTGAGAATCACCAATTTATAGTGGAAACTAATCTTCCAACCCCTATTCGGCAGGGTCTATGTTAATTTACTGGAGGGTAAATGTGCGATTTTTTTTCGGTGTAGCATCATCCCTGCTGTTCCCACTGATCCCATAGGCGCCTTTTCAGGATGTTTCAGACTTGATCGGTTTTTTTGTGAAAATCGGAACCGGAAGACCATGGTATACCATGGTTGTAAATTGGTCCCTGAAAAGCATTGAAAAGCCCATGGGTGAACCCGGTTCCGATCTTCCCAGGACAACCACTCCATTTTTTATGTGTCCCAGCTCGCACCTGTAAATTTTAGGAGCACCGTAGCCAATCACCGAAAATCTGATGGATCAGGCCTTGACAAGATCGTCTCTGATGAAGCAACACCATTCTTGAAACTTGGCGCTGGCGCTGGAGTGTTCCACTGTTTGAATCGCAAGATTTGGCAAATCTTACAAGGTGGTGCCCCATAGTTAGCTAGCTAACTTAGCTAAGTGAGTTTATAGCTCCAATAACAGGGTTTACGATACATACATATATATATAATACTATATAATTATAATATATATATATACATATGATACATAGATATATGTATACTCAATGGGTTATAAGTTGTAAACCAACTTTATAAATAATTTGGGGGGTGCTGAAATGGAGGTGTGACCTACCTAAATCCTGCCTCTAAAGATGAAGCCGGTGCAGATATTTCGGAGGCGAGTAAGTCTCAACTTTAGGATACAGAACCAGAAAGGATGAGATTGGCACTCCGTGTGCACCATATATAGTGTCCTTTTTACTCACTTCATGAGAATTAGATTGTACCTTTCTCTTTGACCTTTGCCATGCTCATCAATATCTCAGGACTTTGGTTGCAGAAGACGGTGACAAGACAGATGGTGATAAGAAGGACAATCAAAAGACAGATGGTGACGAGAACGCCAGCCAGAAGACGGATGGCGATAAGACAGAAGACCCAAAGCCGGATGGCGAGAAGCCAGCGCAACAAACAGATGGCAACAACCCTCCCGACCAACAGACAGATGGCGACAAGCCCCCCGACCAACAGACAGATGGCGACAAGCCCCCCGACCAACAGACAGATGGCGACAAGCCCCCTGACCAACAGACAGATGGCGGGAAGACAGATGACCAAAAGACGGATGACGACAAGACCAAGGAGAGGCGGATGCTCTGCTTTGTATGGACAATGTCAATGATACTGTATCAACAATTTGGGTGCAACTCTGCGGATAACGTGGCCCTTTCATGCAGAGGTGGTGGTACATGTCTTCTTGATCTAATCGAATGATCATTTCAAACAACCACCTAGTCCATCCTATTCCGGCGATGTTCGCACATCCCAACTCAGACGAAAATGGAACATACAAACCACTCTCTCTAAGACATTTGCTGTCACAAATTCATGGAATAATTCCATTGGTTGAAGGGAACAAAGAAAAACATCTACAGAAAAAGAAACCCATCTTTTTCAGCGAAATTTGAGGGTGTAAGAAACGATGGTTTCCTGATGTTTGCTTTACAATGTTATTCATATTTGTCCTAAAGCAATCTGATTAAAAATGGGCTCCCTGTTTTAAGGCCTTAAATCCTTAAATCTCCACACGTTATCATTACCATTTCCTGGGACGCTGAGGTGGTGCCACTAGTTGTAAGTCAGTTAATAAACCCACCTAACTACAATACTGGAGCTACAATCATCATCAAACCCTAGTTAACCTATCGTTATGGTTTATAAACCAATTTAGCAAACCATGGAGCTTCAGGTTTCTTTAGATGGGGGACCCAAGAATCATTCAATCTGGTCTTTAGATGGGAAACACATGGCTTTGGGGTACCCGTTTATGGGGTGAAACGTGGGGGGTTTCCCAAAGAACAGTTCGCGGGATGGAATTCACATTCGAACTGATAAGAAGTACCCTCTGGTAAACATACAAAAAGCTATTGAAAATGGACCATTTATAGTAAATTTACCCATTAAAAATGGTGATTTTCCATAGCTATGTTAGTTTACCAGAGGGTATCAGTACAGAAGGCAACTTAAAGGTAAGTACCCTCTGGTAAAACTACCAAAAAACTATGGAAAGATCCACCATGTTTATTGGGACAATCAACTATGTCAATGGCCATTTTCAATAGCTTTGTTAAATTACCAGAGGGTAAGTGAATCTGTCCACTTGTTGATATGATTCCTAGCACACACAAACATATATACAATATTTATACATATATATATAATTATACATATATATATATGTATGATTGCTGTGGGTGATTCTTGTATGTTTGCCTCTGTAAACAGAGTTGATTGGGCTTTCACCCCTTCATTTTTCAATATAACTGGGGGTTGAACTACCACTGACTAGGGTTACCTATAGGGTTAGTTCAGCCACAGACCACTAAAACGGGCCTTGTCCGGTAGGACAATCCTCCCGAACAGCCAGGTGCAAGGGGTAGCTACACGTCTGGGATCCAATAAATCTGGATAAATTAATGGATGGTTTTCTCTACTGGAAAGAAACCATTAGGAAACCATGTTTTTTTTGTTTAGATGTTTTCTCCAGATTGATGGCAGGGGGGTTCAAATATCGATTTCATGCAATGGTTTTGCAACTTGGGATGATTGGTTGGTATAACAAGCCTTTTTTTACCAGCAACAAGATGCTTGGGATTGGAGAAATGATGGCCAAACAGCTTGATGTTTTTCAGGTTTGGGAATTATTGTAATTGATCCTACCTAGAGAAAACGCTCCGTAGAATATTGAAATGGTTGGTACATGCTTTTGTAGATGATGCACGATTTGTAAATGGCCAGTAGATTGTGGGCAGCCATGGTTGGCAAATGGTTTGCAAGTCATCACATTCACTGGTTTGGGTTTAAGAGTTTTGGGTAAGTAAGTGGTTCGTAAGGGGATAGATTCCATCTGTTGAAATGTTTCATCCATCCGTTCAGGGGAGGGAATCCGTTCAGGCACTGGAGGCAACCCTGAAGAAGAATGTGCTGCCAAGCTGACCTTCAAAGCGACATGGCTTGGTTTGAGCTGGTGGGATGCAGTGCCAAAAATCTCACCGGATGATCCCTGTTGATGCAGAGATCATTGATAAATGATGGTTGAATTGTTATTTTTTCGTGATTTGATCATCAAAAACACAAAAAAACGACCACCGACCTTGGGATATCATTGATACATACAGTAAAGGTGGGTTTGTGAGTGCTCAGTTGTTTTTTCGTGGGATTTATACTGTGTGGTGCATGATTTATTGGAAAACCTTATGACATATGATCTGATTGGTGGTTTGGAACTTTTTTTTATATTTTTCCGTATACTGGGAATAGTAACCCCAGCTGAGGAACTCCATCATTTTTTCGGAGGGGTATCGACCACTGAGTATCTTTCGGAACCGGTGGAGAAGGTGCGCATATAGATTGAGGAACTCATGTACTCGTACTGGGGAGAATTGTTTCTTGGATTTGCATCGGAATCCTAACGAGTTTATCACCCATGGCCCATACCCTCTGGTAAACATACAAAAAACTATGGAAAATCAACATGTTCAATGGGAAACCTCACTATTTCTATGGCCATTTTCAATAGCTATGTTTCTTTACAGTCATCCTGAAATAGATAGAATATGACATGTTCAAATCGAGGGCGAAAAATCTCCACCAATGATCCAATCATAAAATACAATAAACATCAAAAATTCCCCAATGATCAACCCGGATCCATGTATGGTATATTTACCTACATAACTGGGTCATTTATGGGGTAAATGTTGGGATTCATATTCCATACATGGCTCCGTCATGGGAACCATGAAAATAGGACAATCAGTGTCCACTTCGAATTTTTAGCCTCTGGTAAACTAACATAAATATAGAAAATCACCATGTTCAATGGGAAATTCCACTATAAATGGTCATTTTCAATAGCTATGTTAGTCATTACCAGAGGGTAACGTTCGCTTCGTCCCCTTCGCTTCGTTCGCTTCGTCAAGGTGCAGGTGACTATCTTGGGAAAACTGGGCTATTCGAATGCGAAGCCCAGCAAAGAGGAGAAGCAGGAGATGAAGGACAAGGCCGAACCATCGGATGGGTTTGATGGTGTGGTGGTTTAATGATGTTTAATGATGTTTAATGATGGTTATATAATGGTTAATAATGGTTAATAATGGTTAATGTCTGGTTGGTGGTTTGGAACATGTTTTATGACTTTCCACATATTGGGAAGAATCATCCCAACTGACTTTCATATTTTTCAGAGGGGTTGAAACCACCAAGCAGCCTAATATTCGCCGTGTTTCAGGTCAAATATCATAATTTAGCCAGATCAGATGGGTTTTGGGATGATTTAGGGTTGATGTATGAACCATGTATAAGCCATTTATGAGGGAAGAGTGAAGGATCTGGGGAACACCATGATTTTTTCCCAAAGTTGGCTATCCAGCGATCCTTTTCCTAAAACCACATCAGCGAGGGTTGGTTTTTGGGAGGACAGGCCGTGGAAGAACGCGATGATCATCCCAAAAATGTGCGTTGCGGAGGTTTCAAGCAGCAACACTGGAAGTATTGATCGCGCACATTTCGGGATATCGCTTAGAACTGATAATGATGGTGGTTTCTTTGTGGTATGTTGATTGTCTCAGCAACATGCAGGGATGTTGGGCAGGCAGCAGGGAGATATTGATCAACCAACACAAACAAAAAATGTCTTGGTGCCAAGAGTAGGAGCGCTTTACCAGCAAGACCAAGCTAGTTTTGAAGATAGTCCACCCACATCTATGAATCTATGGCTGTCCCAAACTATCACAGATTGATGGACAGCAACAACAGGCATAACTGTTGTAGATTAGCAGTAGCAGCATTTACGCTTCATATGTGTTCTTCCATTTTCCGTTGCATCAAGGACCCCAATTGCCTTCAGACTTCACTTGAGGGAAGTCTGAAGGCCAAATTTTTAGGACGATCACCAATGAATTGTAACGACGAGTACAGTAAGCGATGGTAAGTAAGGTGAACCTCCGCCTTTATCACTTTATCTCAGCTCGGTGAATTTCAATAGTCTGCCAGATCCAATCATCTTCAGACAGGTTCTGCATTACGTTTGTCTCTGCTTATTGCTTCCTTCACTTTCCCGTGTTTGTTTCAGATCTGGCATCATTCATTTTTTCCAACATGTCTTGGAACGGTTCTTCTCTTATTCTTCCATCCAACAATCAGCATGATCCCACTTGACTCTTGACATTCATATGTCTGGCCATACTACTGGACAAACCTGCTGTTGAAAATGCTATGTTCATTATTGTTTTCATGTGGTTCAATTTCTGCTATATTGGCATTGGTTGAAGGGAAAATATGCACAATACATTATTACATGTTGGGTTTAAAATCTCCCCATATTTCTCCATATTCCATATAATTATGGTATACCCTCTGGTAAACATACAAAAAACTATGGAAAATCACCATTTTCAATGGGTAAACAACTATAAATGGGCCATTTTCAATAGCTTTGTTAATTTACCAGAGGGTAAACCCTTCATGATCTCCCCACAAAATGAATATAAAAAACACTTCCGAAGGCCTCCAAGTGGATCTTCTCCACCTTGTTGCGGAGCATGCTGCGCAACGCCGAGCAGTACAAGTTGGGCGAAAAGGCCGTGCCAACCATCACAGTGACCACGAAGGAACCCTTCGAGGCAACAGAGGATGGGCAGCGGAGCCCCTTAGAACGGACCATCCTGGATGCCGCCTGGCTGAATTGGGACTGGGGGGTGGGGACAGAATCTCATCATCAATATAATGTACATATAATATATGTATATCTGTAATATATATATATATACATAACATAGATATCTATTTGGGTAATTTATAACCACATGTGTATTCATAATATATGTGGAATAAGATGTATTGATGGTTGAATTGAGTATAGAAAAAGAGCAAACAATATATGATTACATAATTACATATATATATGATTACATATATATATATATGAACCATGTAGAATAATTCGGGATAAGATGGGGATGGTTTTTTCCATCGGGATAGAATCCCACCGTTCATAAGTCCCTAAGTCGATTGTCCCATTTATAGCTGGGTGATAAGTTACAACCCCACTTAAAATGTACCATGGCCAAAACAAGGTACAGGGGCTACGGTCATCCCAACATTTTAGGGAATCCAAACATAATGAGTATAGAAATCCTTACTAGTGGATTGATTATCATGCCTCAATATGGATATATAATCCAACTTATCCAACTTGTGGTTTGTAATTTCTTCACCAATTATCTATATTTATCAAAATACCCTTTTGTGGTTTGTAACCCAGACCAAATAATCATATCCTTATGAATATCAGTTTATTATACATATGATTATACATAACCCATTATGTATATATATACATATATATATATATATACATATACATATATATATGTACACCTAATGATAAGCCCTATATAATCCCATCAACTCTAATCTTAAACACCCCAACGTTGTGTCTCTAGTCTCTACCATGCTTTCTGGGTGTGTTTAAAAAATTGGGGAATGGAGTAACTATTTGGGATCAAAATGAAAGATTCTGGGATGACAATGCTAAGCTAATCCTTATGTGTTTTTTTTCTATGAAATATAGATTGCTTGGTGGGTTGTATAATCGTGGAATTTAGGATTTATCCAGCCAAAATGCAGATTTGCCCATCAAAATTTGAATTCAAGCAAGGAAAAATAATTTGTTGGTGGGGTGCTGCGGAATCGTTGTGTTGTTGTCGGTTGGTGGTTGAAATCGAGGCAGTTCCATAAGAATGAGTTCATGGTTTGCACGTTTTGGTGGAATGATGCTTAGCATCGCACTCCACATTCTGTTTTTCAAGGGATACATATATATACCCTCTGGTAATTTAACATAGCTATTGAAAATGGCCATTTATAGTGAGTTTTCCAATTAAAAATAGTGATTTTCCATAGTTATGTAAACGTTTACCAGAGGGTATACATTATCCGAGCTTAGCCATGTACTTCCCATTGACGCGGACACGGAACCAAAAATTGAATGGTTTTGATATGAAAAATGCCTACTGGATGACTGGATGCCTTTTTTTGCTGGTGTTTCATCTTGATTCTGGGAGCTCACTTGGAAATTGGCAAGAGGTCTCTTGACCACATTTTTTTCAACTGCCACTCGTTGCAACGGCTCTAAGTACGTGTTCCCAGACACGGATGTTTGCTCTGCAGCAGCCTTTGGCCGATTTCTTTGCCGTGACTATGATAGTGCAGAAGAGGAGCCTTGGTTCTGATTTCAATCATATTTTTTGTACGTTGGCTTCTGAACCTTGCTGCGGGCAACCGCAGCAGCACCACGTGTGATATTTGCCCACGTGTGTGTGTGTGTGTCACTGTTCCAGGGGTAAATCTTGGTATAGAGTGTATGATCGTGCTGCCTCAAATCCAAAGACTGCTTCGAATATGCTTCAATTATGAATTTGGTAAATCCGTAAACCCAACAATTCGCCATGCCCAATTATTGTTGATGATTTGGTTCACCTCATTACTTTCTCTGTCACTTTCCTTCCTTTGGGCAAGCAGCTCCTCCAGACCTCCAGCTGACCGATCATGGGATAGAACCAAGATTTTGTTTGGCATTTCACCAACAACTGGTTGGTGGTTTCAATTATGTTTTATTTTCCATAATATATGGAATAATAATCCCAACCTACTAATATTTTTCAGAGGGGTTGAAACCACCAACCAGAACAAAAATGGTGATAAAATGGGATACAAAGGGGCTGTCATGGGGACATATCTGGACTACACCGACCTTATTTCAGGTGTTGTGGATCAGAGTAATTTGCCCAGAAACATGTTGTTTGGTCTGAAAGTGGAGTATCGGAAAATCCCATGGTTGGAAAAAAGAACATGTCCACCATTTTTTTACTGGCCATAAAATCGGGTGTAAATCCCACACTTACAGGCCAACCCATATCCATTCTTCATTGGATAAATGCCTATGTTTGATGGTTAAAATCCCCAGGATGATGGTTAGATCATGCCACCATGATGCATAAAATATCCATATGTCGTCCATAATGTTCACCTGTCCAATTCTTCCACCCGGAATAAAACCTCTTACGAAATTGCCTGCGACAACCAACCACCTTTTTTGAATTATATTCCTGCACGTTTTATGGTTTTACATGTTAAATGTCCTACAAATCATTGTTCAAGATGGTTCAATCCAGCATGAAATAACTCATCAACCAAGGACGTTTGAAACTCATCGATCAAAATCCCTATTTTGCACACTTACATCTTGTACATGGCCACTGACAGTGCATTGATAGGAAAATTCCAAGAAAAAGTGACAATTCTGGCGGTTACTATTAGTGGTTGGAGGCTATTTCAAGCCTACATGTTGGTGTACAACTACAACGACAATAACTTCGAGTTGTGGTGGATACATACCTATAGAGGGGGTTAGACCACCTAACCCAAGATAATGTCTAACCATCCTATTCTTTATGGTGAAACTATATCATATTTTTTCATACGGATCATGTGATATGTTTGGCATTAGTCACGTGACTATTAGGGATTATAGTGACTGATCTGTAAACCCAAGAATAATACAATAGACCATCCCCAATATTGCAAATCCCATCAACTGTATATCCCCTATAAACATCCATAAACATCAATAAACCATAGTCAACAACATCCATAAACCATAGTCAACAACATCCATCAACTGTATATCCCCCATAAACCCTAGTTAACCTATAAATTCCCTTGGGGGGCCTCGCCTTGGAATCGATCATCCGTGGTGGAACGGTCCAGGAGCTGCTGACCGGAGTGCTACGGTCGCTGGATGTAGCGGCCCAGTACCCTGCTGCAGCCATGCAGGCAGAACAAGCGCAAAGACTTGCGCCAGAAGCAGTGAGATGGGGATGTATTTAAACAAATAATTTAATAAATAAATAAATAAATGAATAAATGAATGAATAAATAAATAAATAAATAATCTATATATAATATATATGTATATTATCCATGTGTACATACATACTTAAGATTATATATATATATATATACATATATATATATATTATAGTAAGTATAATCATATTTTATGTATGTGAATATACATGCATATATAAGATTATACAACGATTTGTCTCAAAATCGAAAATGTGTCTGCCGGCAGACAAAACGTCGACTTTGATGTAGGATGGTCCTCATCCCTGGTAATCTGCTCATTGATTTCTTGGGGAATCCCTGATGATGGTGGACCATACCCACAATAGCTACCCTCCGGTAAACTAACAGTTTGCTATTGAAAATGGCCCATTGAAATACTGTAGGTGATTTACCTATTAAAAATGGTGATTTTCAACAGCCATGTTAGTTTACCAGAGGGTAAGTTGGTTTATAACTTCAATAACTAGGCTTTATGATACTTTTCACTATACTTAATGGGGTTTATAAACCAACTTATAACTAGGGGGCACATATTGCATATACCATCTTCTGACCATGGCAGATGGTGTTTGAATTTGTTGAACATCTCTGTTTGTTGCTGAAATAACGATTGAATCTTCCCGAGGCTGATATAGTTGCTTTATAGCATCATCTAACTCATCTAACTATGCATAAAAGTCTTGCAGTTATTGTCTTTGCAGTTACTGTATAAGCCAACAGAGTCACCTCTCGTTTTGGAGGTCCCCAACAGTATTTGATCGGAATGAAAAATCACAATCCATTGAACCCATCCCATGGTAAAATCCCGTATGGTGTTTTCTCCGTATTTTTCATAGGTAGAGTTATGTCTACACGTTGACCATGTCATAGAATTGGATGATGGGAAAATTTTAAGCGGAAAGCCCTACCAATTTGATGGTAAAAACATGTAAAAACCATGGTTTCCGGTTCCGATTTTCCCTTAAACCAATCCATTGACCATGGTTAACGTTTAAAACGTTTATGTTTGCAGAATTCCAATGTAAAATCTCTATTTTTTGATGATGGCTACATTACCCTCTGGTAAACTAACAGTTCGCTATTGAAAATGGTCCAGTCGAAATAGTGGGTTTACCCTTTGAAAATGGTGGATCTTTCAATAGCTACGTTAGTCATTACCAGAGGGTAAATCACCATTAATCAGTATTAATCACCATTAATCACCATTAATCACCATTAATCACCATTAATCACTATTAATCACCATTAATCACTATTAATCACCATTAATCACTATTAATCACCATTAATCACTATTAATCACCATTAATCACTATTAATCACCATT
>Ga0126342_10018308_pt1 | contig 12021 bp, 10 predicted proteins | sample Cyp1metagenome_FD_92528 | JGI IMG/M metagenome (GOLD analysis project Ga0126342, IMG submission 92528) | Coral microbial communities from Lord Howe Island, Old Settlement Bay, Australia - Cyphastrea 1 metagenome | ecosystem: Host-associated > Invertebrates > Cnidaria > Coral ... | reverse complement strand
TGTTGTTGTTGTTGTTGTTGAGTGGAGTGGAGTGGAGTGGAGTGGAGTGGAGTGGAGTGTAGTGTCGTGTCGTGTCGTGTCGTGTCGTGTGGTGTTGTGTAGTGTAGTGTAGTGTAAGGGAATATGCATGTAGTGTAGTGTAGTGTAGTGTAGTGTAAGGGATTATGCACCTTGTCAAAAGTGAGCAAAAGGTGAGGGTTTTGTGGCATGTCCTAAAACGATGGCAGGCGAGGGACGTTTGCAGAGGATCTCGCAAGATGTCTTTCGCGTGGCAGGCGCAGTACAAGAGACATGTTTATCAGAGATGTTAGGAGGTCCGGGCACTGATTTCCTGAGAGGGGTTGCATTTTGGAGCATCAGATCTTCAGGTTTCCTAAGATGATTTTGCGTGACAGGTGCAGCACTTCCTGTGACCTGGCCTCACTAATTCGTGGCAGGCGCAGTACTTTAGACAGATGAAATGGAAAAATCGCAAAACGCATTGGTGCGAGGCCGTCAGCTCTGCACTCAACTCTCAGTTTTTTGAAGGAAGCCTCGCAGAATTGTTTCGTTTTTGATGGACAAACACAGTGAATCGCGACTTTGATACCTTTGCGCCCACCTGCATCTTCTTTCTTCTCATTCTTTCTCTTCTCTGACCTTCTCTCTTCTTCTCTTCTCTTCTCTGACTCTTCCCACCTCTGCTTTTCCATCGGTCCATATTGTCGGAAGTTTGACTTCTAGACTTCCTTCGAATAGTTATACAATAGTTATGCATTAGTAATGCATCAATATTAGTTACCAACAATTATTAGTTATTAATATTCATGTTAATATCAATGGATTGGTTTAAGGGAAAATCTTAACCATAAACCATGGGTTTTACCATGAAATATAGGGGTTTCCGGTTTCAATTTTCCCAGCATCCAATTCTATGATAATATTACTAACAACAATTGTTTGTATACATTAGTTGTACTATTAGTTCCACTATTAGTTCTTAATACTAAGATAGTACCACTATCATAGTAATAATAACTAGTAGTAATTTAATAGTACTATACATAGTATAACTATAGTAGTAATAGTAGTAACCACAACAATAGTAGTGATACTTGATGGTAAATTTAAGGTCATGTGGGTAAAACAATAGAAAATTATCCCCCAAATCACTGTAAATAGCTTGTATGGCTACCATTCCCAAATGGGTGGCTTATGGCATTGTTTTACCCACATTAGTATCACTATAATAGGAATATAATAATACAACAACAGTAGTCATGAGAATGACTAACAACTAAAAACATTACAATAATAGTAAGAATGACTAGCAGAAATACTTAATAATGCCAATATAACGAATGGCTATAGTATAACTAATGATTATAGAAAAATAATAGTAAACTAATGGTTGTAGTAAGTAGTAATGAGAATAACTAACACCTAATGATTTTTAACGAATAGTAATAATTCATGATAACCATTTATAACCAATAATAACCAATGACTATCAATAACATTCACGGTTGTAGTAATACTTGATAATGGTTGTTAATGCTGCAATATAATGACTATCAATTTAATAAATAATCTTAGCATTAGTAATATGATAGTAATCACTACATAATGATTATTGTTCAACAGCAACTAGCAACAACTCATCATAACTGAGAATCATATTAGCCCCAATAATATTGTTGTACACCAAATCCATAAACCACTTCCAAAATCACCACAAAAGTCACCATCCCCAAATGGTTTATGGCAGCCAGGGTTTGCAAAAATCATCGATTCGCCAGGGCGTACTACGGTGGTAGTCTGAGTCTGCTATAGCACTACCCGGCCTGGTTATGACATTCACACTTCGCCATGGGATTTCGATGGCCCTAATCGAAATAGATGGTCAACACCGTTCTTAATAGCATGGTGAATCTTTCCATGGCGAACTGTGAATGTCATAACCAGGCCGGGTATACCATATATTAACCAATGATATATTAACCAATGATATATATATATACCATATATTACCATATATTAACTATCACATCACCATGGTTTACTGGTATATTAGTCTTGATCAAACCCATGGAACGAGTCAACTCGGATAGCAACGAACTGAAACCCAACGTAACTGGACCAAATCACTGCTTCGCTTCAAGTTCGAGTCAACGTTTGAGTCTCAAAATTGATGATTATACATATACCCATAGGATCCATGTATGCTATATATGGTAACATTTACCATCAATATACCCCCAATGTTAGCATATATACCATACATGGATCCTATGGGTATATATATATATGTATACTGTATACTCTTCATCGCCAAATTGGATTGAGGAACATGTGGAAAAACACGTAAAAACTTACATAAAATATCATAAAATCCTATCGGAATCATATCGGTCACATCTTGTGAGACAACCCAACTTTTTTTTCCGAATCGTTGCAGGATTACCAAATCCGGTGGCCAAGGCTTCCAAGGTGCAACACGAATGCAGCACCATAAAGGCTTTGGTCCAGATGCACTTGCGAGGGCTCCTGAGGGCTGGCTATGGCGAAAACGGCTGTGACTCGGCTGGAGGAAAAAAAACATCTGTTGGATGATACTATAGTTGTATAACTATTATTTAATAGTACAATACATAGTAGCAATATAATAACATCTGGTATAACTATACAAACGATTTCGTATCATACAACAGCAACAACAACAACAACGACGAGGACGACGAGGACAACGACCACCTCGACAACGACAAGGACAAGGACAAGAACAAGCACAACAACCAACCAACCAACCAACCAACTAACCAACCAACCAACCAGCCAGCCGACCGACCGACCGACCGACCGATCAACCAACCAACCAACATCAACCAACCACAACCACAACCACAACCACAACAAACACAACGACAATGACAACAATGGCTGTTATTTCAATGTTTGGATATACCACTATTCTGATAGACAATTTTGTTGGATAATCAAGAACAACAACCATCAAAATAGTGGTCTAATGACTTTGTATCATGGCGGCATAGAAAAGGGGGGCGACGTGGGGTATTTTTTGGATATAACCATCAAAAAACTAGGGTTTTCATTAGATTTTGTTTTTTTTCTGGAAAAACTATGGTTTTCCATCATATATCTTATATATAACCATCATATATATCTCTTATATATAACCATCATACATAGATCTGCGGATTTTCCATCAAAAAATGGAAAAAAACGGTCGACCATCGACCATCCAAAAATGGAATCCAAAAATGGACAAAAACCCGGCCTGGTAAACATACAAAAAACTATGGAAAATCACCATTTTTCGAGGGTAAATCAACTATTGTTATGGCCATGTTCAATAGCTATTTGTATGTTTACCAGAGGGTAATGTGATTATTGATTACCCAGAAATGGAGATAAGAATCTGATTCACTAAGTGGGGCAGGGCACCATGCCATGTTCAAGGGATAAATGGGATATTCCCTCGGGACCAAAATAAAAGAATAAAGAACATAAAGATTACATGATTATATAATATATCAAAATTATATGGGAAATACATAATATTACATCATTATATAATCATTCTATAGGATTTACACTCCCATAAAAATCAAAAGTTACTTAAGGCTTGACGTTTTCCGTGGCTTTGGAGATACTTGGCTTTGGAAATCCCCAAACGGAAGTCGATGAACATTTTCTTCTACAAATCTCTCAGATTCGAAGCTCGAAACGCTGTCCATGACACGATTTTTGTGTATTCGCTTGTCCTTTTCAACGATAAATTGGTCAATACTAAAAGGGTCCCAACAGGATGAGTTTTCGATTAGGCAAAACAAGGTTCGGCAGAACTTCATCCCCAAAAGTATGTGTGGTCTCAACATGTTGACACGATGCCGAGTATGTTTCAGGTGGGAGTTCTTACGATGTCGTGGACCCAAGCCAAGATAACACCGACTCATGCCCACGAGATATGATGACGCAGATGACGCATATATACATATATAATGTGGTATTCTGCGATATATCATATGATGTGTGTATGTGTAATAGTAATAGTAATAATAATGATAATAACACTAGTTATATTAATGTGTATATTGTATATATAATATATATATATAGTATCATTTCACTCAGAAGTTCCTGATAGCCCTTTGGCAAAGCGACATGGAGAGGATCTCGGTGAGATTACCAACCATCAAGACGTATCCAATGTAAGATGAAAACATGCAGTTCTGGAGCGACATAGCTACTATAAGTCTGTAAGTCACCACATTCATGGAATACCATTTATAACTGGTACCCTCTGGTAATTTAACATAGCGAACTGGAAAATCCACCCATTTTCTAGCTGGGAAAATCCACTATTTCTATGGTCATTTTCAATAGCTATTTTGACATAACCAGAGGGTATACAAGACTTTATCTTTGGGAAAAAATCATCAAAAAACCTGAGCCAACTGTCCCGGACCCTGTCACCTTGGCCCAAAGGATGTTCATCAGCTTGGCGGCTGCCACACGTGCTCTGAACTCCTTAGATGTTTGTTCAAGATGAGAGTCAACTGGCACCACAATCATCACCATCATCATCATCATCACCATCATCATCATCATCATCCTCATCATCCTCATCCTCATCATGCCATTTTCTGGTGATTGAATTGCCTTTCATTTTTGTTTCGTTGGATTTTGTTTTGACAAACAGTGGATAGAAAGGAAGAACGCGTCAATGCAACATCCCGCCAAAAAGGGACCCCATCTTCCAGCGGTTCGAAGCACAATTATCCCAGGAAGAAAACCGCCCAAGGGTGATGCTATACTAAAGAAAAACTGAGGAAATTTACCCGGGCCCCCTGCGTAAACTCACCTGGTTGTCAGGTGGCCATCTGTGGGGAATGATGTCTTTTGGATGTGGTCATCCTATCATTTTTCGAAACCCTGATGCATTTTGGTCACTGTAATTCCATATATTGCATGACCATATTTTCCACATAAGGGGTGAATCTATTCCAATTTTTGATTGCAGAAAAGGGACAGGGGATATATCCTATAGAAATCCGTTGAACATCACCATTAAATCCCACAGTATCCCTATATCTTGTCAATGGATTGGTTTTTGCAAAAAAAATCAACAGGGAAACCCTGCTTGTTTTACCGCCAAAATGTATTCCTGCAAAGTTCCAAGTTCCCCCTATATCAACGACCCATATTCTTGTGGTTGAAGCCGATTGTTTATTGTACAAATAGATACAAATAGTTGGTTAGATAGTTGCCCGGCCTGGTAAACGTTAACAAAAAACTATGGAACATCACCATGTTTAATGGGAACATCCACTATTTCTATGGTCATTCTCAATAGCTATGTTATATTACCAGAGGGTATATACTGCATATTACTCCATTATATCCCGATATCCCATCCCGGTAAATTCAACTATAACAAGCTCCCAAGAAATCGCCGCTGGCGGTTTTGCATCCCAGGGACTGGAGCGCTATAGTGCTGCTGTGCCAGCATCTCCTCGAGCGTCGTTGATGACACCGAGATTTTTGAATCTTGGGGTTACAACGAAGATAACTGGGTTTCTTGGTGGTTTCTAATTGGGATACAGGAATTTTGCTAAGTTGGCTTCGACATGTTTCAGGCAAACGTTGGCTATGTTGTCGACTTCAAGATGGCGCAGGAGTGCAGGGAGACTGGTGATATTTGATGGTGATTAAAAAAAAAAGAAACAGCGCAAACGGAGATTTAACCAACAAACATGGAGATTTAGCCAGCAACAATTGGGATCTGTATGGACTTCCATGTGATTTATGATAGTACTTGGTGGAATTCACCTTACTGTATATAAGATAACTTCTGGCTGCATGGTGTTTACAGCTCTGGTTAGATGGCAACAACTCCAATTATAACTAGTGGGCACGTCAACAACAAGCCTTGGTTCGATTAACAACACGACTGGACTCTATATATATATATGTATGTATACCATCTTGTTATTTAACATAGCCATGGAAAATCCCTTATAAATGGAGGGTTTCTAGCTGGGAAAATCAACCATCTATTCCATAGCTATGTTAGTCATAACCAGAGGCTATATGAAATATATTCCGAGCATTTCACCGGTGATTGGCTCCACCCTATGGATAAAAAAAGCTTCGTTACGTGGCACCGTTTCAAAGGGAAAGACCTGTTGGGATACCAGTGATGGAACCCATGGAAGCGTTTTTTCAGGACCTGTTGGGACAATGGTTACCTCGTTATCTAATTGGTGGTTGACCTACCCCCCTGAAAAATATGAACGTCAGATTGGGTCATCATCCCAACTATTGGGGAAAATAAAAGTCATGTTCCAAACCACCCACCAGTCCCACCAGTTATTGTTACTCTAGAGAAATATGGTTACCATGATTCTGGTTGGTGGTTTTTCGCCACCCCTCTGAAAAATGATGGAGTGAGTAACAGTTGGGATGATGACATTCCCAATTGAATGGAAAAATAAAAAATGATCCAAACCACCAACCAGCCATTATTTGTTAATTTGTTACATAGCTATGGAAAACCACCATTGAAATAATAGACAAATCATCGAACTAAATCGGCACTCAATACCATAGCTTTGTTGAATTATCAGAGGCACATGGTCAAAAACATGTCCACTTTAGTGCAGATGTCTGACATTTACAGATTCCAATTACTTTAAAATGATGAAACAAATCCATGTTCAATTTCATTCAATTGCCCTTCGACCCATGTTTTCTCACCCGGAATCTCACCAGGGGATGTTGTCAACAGTGGCCCACGAAATGGACGTTTCGCCATTTTTGGCATCATCAAGGTTGAATAAAAACACCTGAAGAATCTCTATGGGAACCAAACCACCAAGACTGGAATTCAACCATAATTCTGTTGGCGCCTTAGGAAAAACCAGTCAGCTACGAGAAATTCATGCCTTATCAAACTCAGTCAGCAGCTGAGCATATGTGGTGCTTGGATTTAGCCCCTTGCCATGAAAAATCCAACAGAAAAAAACATGTTCCCAAGCCTTGCATCTTTGGACTTAAAAGGAGGTTTTGCTACTTTATAACTTTGTCCTGTTGGCTATTGATTGGTTGCTATCTTGCACTGGCTAAAAAAAAGGGTATGTCGTCATCATTACCCCGGTTGTGATTGGGCTTATTCTTAGGCTTACCACAGTACCTCACTTCTGGGGTACTGTTGCATAATATTAAATCCGAAACCCTTTTGATCTGTCCCCCCCTGATATCAAATGCCCCCCCCTGTTTTCAACCCATATCCCATCATACACCCATTGTCCAACAGATCCACATTTTGTTGTGGTTGGTTATAGCCTGTTGAACGCCTTTATGGATGATATGGCTATAAGTTGGAGGAAGGGATGATTAATGTATTCTGGGAAAATTACAATAATTCACTAACCTGAAATAAGGCCATGTTGGGATGATTCCTCTTATTAACCATGATTCCAGTGAGGTCACAGTGAGATCCTTATAATTTCCCCAGATGTATTGGGGTGTACCGCTTTACGAAGCAGATCTCGTCAAATTACATTTCGTCTTTATGCCACACCCCCATTCACCCTTCCACTTGGTGGCGTACAGCAAGCGGCTATAAGCCAGTACTGGACAGGCACCCTACCCTACTCAGCATCTATAGCTGGGCTGATAAGCCACTTACTGGACCTTCCCAACTTCTGGGATTGTGGTGACGGTATACCCAATAATAAACCTCAAAGTTGGGGATGGTTTATTGTGGTGATTTTGGAAGTGGTTGATTATTGGTGTACCACATTATTATTGGGGCTAATATGATTATCTCATTATTATTGTTGTTGTTGATGAATTTCCATGAGCTGGAGATGGTTTGTTACTAGCTTTACAAAAAAAAAAAAACAGGCCTTCTATCTCAACTCATGGAAATGAATCATATCCCCCTAATATTAAACACCCAAAAATTCTATGGGTAAAAAACCCTACTAAACAATGGTTTCTGCGGGCGCTTTAAATGTCTTTCATGGGTATTAAAAAAAAAAAAAAAACATGATAATCTTGATAATCATGCAGTAACCCAACCTTTTTTAGCATGATAATCATGTAATAAAACCCCAACTTAATCCTGATAATTATGGAAATTCCTAACCCAACTTAATCCTGATAATTATGTAAATTCCTACCCCAACTTATGGTTTTCACTTGTTTTTTTGAAATGTTTCCCGCCTCGGGCCGCGCGTCGGGCGGCTTCCGCCGCAGGATCCGCATGGCGGGTCTGAAGAGAATGCGGCGTAGCTTAAAGAGGAACAAGATGAAGAGGTTATAAGATATCTAGTGGATACATATAATAGAATTATTTGTAATATGGATTGTATGGATTATATTATATGGATTATAAAATAGAATATGGATACATATAATAGAATATGATATATTAATGTATCATGGATCATGATACTTATATCATAATATATGGATATAGAATCCATCATGATCACTAATGTATATAATCCATGGATAGGATATATTACTAGTATCATAATATAATAGTGGATACATACAACAGAACATGTGGAATATCATTATAGCTAATAGCATGATAATATATCACTAAGTTCATCATTGGAATATAGTGGATGTAATGAATATAGTGGATGTAACAACGAATATAATGGGTATAATAGATATAGCGGATATAACAACGTAACGAATGTAAAAAAGGATATAGTGGATATAACAACAGATATAATGACGGATATAATAACAAATACTGTATCATGCAATGTGGGGTCTCCTCGATAGCTAAGTTGGTTTATAACTCCAATAACTATTGTTCATGATACTTATAACTATCGTTAATGGGGTTGTAAAAACAGCTTACAACTGGGGGGCCCAGATTGTGGATATAATGAATATAGTGGATGTAACGGATATAATGGGTGTAATGGATATAGTGGATAATTATAGATATTTCATGGATATACACAGGATATGAAAACTGGATGAATTAAAAACAAAAATGAGATTGTTTTGTTTTTTTTCATGGATGTTAAATGCGGCATTCAACAATAAGAGGATGGGCATTGAATGGGAAGATCATGGAGATATAACCATCCCATTTCATGGGAAATCCATGTCTCGCAGCGATCAATATTAATGGATATATGAGCTTAGTTATCCGGGATAGAAATATATATATATATAATGGATATATATATATATATATAATTCATAGTTGATATATGTTGATATAATGGAAATGGGCTTCAAACTCACCACTTCTTTTAGCTTGTGGACCTGCAGTTCGTTGGGAGCGTTGTTCCTCAAATAAAGAATTCCCTGGGAAAACATGTTTGGTGGCTTTCCCGTAGACTAATCCCTAGAAAGCCCCCAAACAGCTGCAGAGATGATTTAACACTTTGCGAAGTGAAAAAGGATCATTTTTAAGTTCACTAAATCATAATTCATCTATAAATGCGCATTAGATTCCATAGTTTTTTCTTGGATTTCCTCTACGTCTTCCTCAGAAAAAATGCCCCGTCCGCCTATCCGTTTGCACAGAGCTATCTGTGGTACAAGGCACCTCAGATCACAGGGAAAAGACGGTTTTTCGGCTGCCTGGAAAATTTTCGGTGAATGAAACGCGGTATAGCTGGGAAAATCCACTATTTTCATGGTGTTTAAAAAGCTGGGAAAATCGGCTTTTTGAAGAGTAAAATGCTGGGGATTTTCCAATGTCGAAAATGACACCAGAGGGTAATTACGGTATCTGGGATTTCTGTTGGTTAAGAATCCAAGATCTATGTGATCTATGTCACATATATAGTTCAAACAAAAAACAATTGGTGTTCAGTCAAATTGAAACTCCATCTTTCTGGTTCGACTATGTGTTTTACCTTGGATTGTAAAACCAGAGTGTTTAACTGAAAATCTTGGTTGCAAAATGATCTTGCCATGTCATAAAATCCAAAGAACGCATTCTGCATGAATACATGAAGCAACAATCATAAACCACCATGAAGCCAGGCAAACCCTATACAGTCGTTTTTTGGAGGGGGTAGATCAGTTACACCGATGTCCATCATCGGTGATGTCCCTGTTTTACCGATGGTTTTTCTCGCCATCTTTCGACGAGTCGTCGCCTTGTCATAGGTCGTCCGAATACCCCGCAACCAGCCAAACCTCAGCGAAGGATGAAGGAAAATCATAGTGACTTTCATGACTTTCAGAAAAAGATCGAAAAATATAGTGATTATTACTAATTAGTGATTATAGATCATTCCCGAAAATTCCCTGCTAAGCACCAGTAAGTAGTTTACAGCTGGCAAACAATCGAACTGTTTATGATGGATCAATTGCCACGTTTGAGTACCGAAGGGTAACCTTTGATGATCTTTGATGGTTTCGTCATGTTTCGTCTCTGCCTGTTCCAATCTTCAACTGAGTCACGGAAACGCCAAGATTTTCTTCAAAACGATACGAAAGTCGTGTTTTTTGGCACAACGCTTGATTGTGGCAAACGCAAAGAAAATTCTTGGCAATAGAGGTTCCAGGATAGTTGTATTGAACTACCAGAGGGTACCCGATAATCATATATATATATACATATATGTATAAACATAGCAGCAACAGAACCTGAAAATTCTTAGACAACTCTAATCCCTTCCCTCACTAAGCCCCAATAACGGGTCCCAGAATGACTAAAGCCAATACACAACTGGGTTTTTATGAGAGGTTTCCGAAGTCGTGGGAGGTCAAATCATCCAAGTCAGAGCATTTTCGGTACTGAAACATATGGTGACTTGGGGTACCCTCTGGTAAACTAACATAGCTATGGAAAATCACTGGTTTTGATGGGTAAATCCACTATTTCTATGGCCATTTTCAATAGCTATGTTAGTTTACCAGAGGGTATCCCCTATGAAAAGAAAAACATTACCATCTGGTTCTGACTAACAGTTCGCCATGGAAACCATGCTATTAAGAACGGTAAACCATCTATTTCTATGGGCCATCTATACCATGGCTATGTAACAAATAACCAGAGGGTAATATCCCCACTGCAGTGATGATGATTCAACCGTGTTTGACACCCTGATTCTTGATGGTGGTCAGCCACATCTGATGTATCCCGATGCACGTGAATCATCGTGTCCCCCATGGTGTTTTTTGTTGGGGCAAGGGCATATTCAAACACACCCAAATAGCCCAAATAGCATATCAAGTTGGTCATATATTTCATAATCTGGGTTGATATTATCTTATTTCAGAACTCGAATGTTTATTCCATTACTATTCCATCATTATACGGGGGTCCCATACTTGGCTAAGTTGGCTTATAACTGCAGTTTTGGGTTTATCTGGGTAAATTATAATAATTCACTAACCTGAATCGTGCGGCCATTTGGGGATGATTTCCCTTATGAAAACCATGATTCCAGTGAGGGAGAACAGTGAGGTCGTTATAATTTACCCAGGTTTATGGAGGTTGTCTCTAGTTCATGGGGATTGTAAATCAACTTATAACTCGGGGGTACCACTCTGTACCCTTGTCAATTGGTCATAAGGAGTTATACTACCTGGGTTAAGAAGGGGATTACAACCCATCATGTGGAAACCGATCCACCCATAATGCTTATCCCATATTTTTCCACACCTATTCCATTGTAGGTTAGTTATGGTTGGTCATACCCGCTGTGTTATCCCATGATTTCGTCCCCACTGGTTGGTGCCAGTCCAATTCGGCATGCGGACCAGCACCGGAGACCGCGATCCGCAGGCCTTGCGGAAATCGTGGAGATGTGGAGGCTGTGGAGCTTTCCCAAGTCATCGGGGTTCCCCCAAATCATCCATGTAGATTGGGGTTTTTCAATATTTTTCCATTCTAAACCAACCATTCTGGTGATCCCCCATGAATGGAATGAATGGAAATCCCCACCCCCCATGGGCCCCATTGACATGGCAGTTTACAAAAACCATAAAAAACACCATGCGCGGGAGAAGATGGGAAAATGT
>Ga0126342_10018307_pt1 | contig 12021 bp, 11 predicted proteins | sample Cyp1metagenome_FD_92528 | JGI IMG/M metagenome (GOLD analysis project Ga0126342, IMG submission 92528) | Coral microbial communities from Lord Howe Island, Old Settlement Bay, Australia - Cyphastrea 1 metagenome | ecosystem: Host-associated > Invertebrates > Cnidaria > Coral ... | reverse complement strand
GTGTTTCTGGCACCCACGTTTGGGCAAAGGCCCGCATGAAACGCCCCAGGGTGTTTCTGGCACACAACATACGCCCAAGGGTGTTTATTTTGGATCTGGGTGTAAAACATACGCCCAAACCCCCAGGTTGGTACCTCCAGGATGTTTGTTACCAATAAATACATGAGGATTGGGAATGGTGAAGGGGAATCACTGATGAACTATAAGTATGGGGGTGATGAATGTTTCTGAACCAGCAATATATGGGATGTGCTTTTGCTGCAAGGGGGTCCGAATCTGATTTACTGGTAAATAGCAATTCCCATGCATAAGAGTAATAAGGTGATCATATGACCAACAACACTTCATTGATAGATAACGAGCCAATTCACCATCATTGCTAAATATGGAGATGATTGGTGACATGTTCATACATGTTCAGCAGTTCGTCAATAAGTCTGTCAATAAGTTAGGAACAGGGTAGTGTTCCTCACAAAGTTCAATGCAAGAGTGATGTGTTTTTTCCACTCAAACATGACCCAACCACAGGGGGGAACATCTCAAATGACCATTTTGTTCAACTGATTTTCATGGGACCCATGGGACTTGGAACCCCAAGCCAACAGGAAGCTGCCCTTCCAGTGCATTTGGAATTTTAAAATTTATGTTTGCTGGAAATCTACTAGATTCTAAGTACATGGGCTATGAATACGGTCTATCCAATATGTTACATAATTGTCAACGACAAACAAACTATAACTAATCTATAACTATACTATAATTATATAAGACTATATCTGGATAGGTATGGAAGAACTACAAATCAATGGGGATAGCTGCCCTTGCATCGAACTTGCCCCTTCGGTGCCCAAAACGGCATCGGCCCGGCACGGCCGCCTGGTACGGCATGGCTTGAGGATCCTGGGATCAGACAGCGGGAGGACCTCAAGCCACAGATCTTGGGGAACACATACAGACTTACAGTGCTTTACATTTCATTCCATTGCGCTGGAATAGATTAGAATGGAATGAAATGTAAATGATATTACCTTAGATCACATCAAATTATATTTGACGAACAATGATCAACATACATCCTGGCAGTTGCGGAACCACGCGTGTAGACGTACAAATGGCGGTTCGAAATTGACAACCGATCCTCAAACTTTATTTTGGGGTGCTCGAAAATGGGTTGTATTTATGATGACTGCGTGTAAAACCACAGTGGCAGCCACAAATGTGTTGCGATTTTTTGGCTCTCAGCATTGCTGGTTCAATTAAGAAGCGCAGCATCAAGAGCGGTTGGAAGTTATTTGAAAAAATAAGAGTGTGTGCCACCCCAACCGAACCCAAATTCACCTCCTCCAATCTTGCCACCGTAGCATCATATGCTTTAAAAACATGTGCAAGGGAACTTTAATAGACCATCACCCCCATACCAAGTTACGCACATGTGCAAAATTACGCATGTTCGAAATTAAAAACTTTTCCAACGGCGACAAAAAACGGCCAACCCAAAACAGTAATCACTAAACTGCACGTACGGTTTGGGACCGGCATATACATGGACCGGCACGTACGCAGAGATACAGGGCCAGATGTTTGTTTATATACATAGACAGTTGTTTTTTGATGCCCTTTCATTTCGTTTTCATTTCCAACGGGCTCCACAATTTCCCAACTTAGATCCTTCTGGGACCATCCTTGGCCCACGTGGGGTTGCCCAAAATAAGGTATCCCATTCCGTCCAGTGGAATTCACAGTGGCTTTTCTCATCCTGAATCGGCAATAAATTCGGGGGTTGTGTCCCATTGCATACCCATGATACCCTGATGAAAAAAATCCAATGTATCCCAACTACATCCCCATTATGGTTAGTTTTATAATAAACCAATTTTTGTGCAAACCCAGACATTAAAGTATAATTATTTGCCATAGATCCTATTATATCCCAATAAAAAACGTATGTAATGGAAACACATCGCCTGAAAATAAGGAACATATTATCTGAAAAATACACACCATGATAAATATAGAAATATATAATATCCATTTCTGCTGGTTAACAAAATGTTGGTAATTATTAATTAATTATATATATATATATATACGTATATATATATGTATATGTATACATATGTAAATACATATATGCGTATATATATTGTAGTCCTCCTGAAATTAGATAGAGTAATATGGACATCCCAACGAAACAATAAGAATAAGGAAAATTGGCAACATGTTGTTCTAACTATTTCATCTACTCCAGGATCATTATATATATGTATATATCTTAAATATCTATATGTCCCTTAAGTCCCTCAGGCCTCATGTTCGCAGTCGCGAAAGTTGCTGAGATCACGAGGGCCTCTGACCTGCGCCAATTTTTCGCAGATTTTTTTCGCGTGACTTCTACATATATCAAACCACAAAAAGATAAATTTCAGTAAAATCTGATTTTTTAGTGCTAAATCACATTTCTAGCATTCTCTAGCCTTTTGGATGTTACTATATGTATCACATATTATCACATGTGAAAAATGTGTATGCATTGCAGTAGTCTCTGTATATAAAAACAAAGAACCGGATAACCCCACATGTCAATTTCTTCCAATAATCACCAAACAAACATGAAAATGAGATGGGAAAGGCAGGAAAGAGAAAGGGCATGGGCCGGAAAGATGGTGGGTAAGAGTCGTAAGTGAAAAAATGTGTGTCACAAAGTTGTGTGTCAAAGCATTACATGTGTGTGCAAGAGTTGTGTGTGACAATGTTGTGTGTGTGTGAAGGAGTTGTGTGTGAAAGAGTTGCATGTTAAAGAGTTCCATGTGAAAGATGTCTTTCGTGTGAAAGATATTGAGGTATATGCAACACAGGTGTCAGTGAAAGAGTGATGCGTGAAAGAGCTGTGTGTGTGACAGGGTGTTGTGTGTGAAGGATTTGCGTGGGCACGCGCATGTGGTTGTCTGTTTGTTTGTTTGCTTGCTTGGTTGTTTGTTTGTTTGGTCTTGTTTTGTTTTGTTTTGCTTTGTGTGTTTGTTTATTTGTTTGTGTGTGCGTGGGTGTGGCCACACAAAACATGCCTCACGCCATGAAAAGCGGCGAGTGGCACGAGGTTCGTCGCGTCAGCGGCCTGTCCAAACGTGCGGGCGCAGACCATCCGTGGAAAGGGATGGTCTGCGACAGGTGTTTGGCGAAAGCAGGTGGTTGTGTGTGTGTGTCTGTGTGTGTGTGTCAACTCCTGTGCTCTAAGGACTTCACAGGCGCCAATTTCCTTCGTTTCCGTTATTTCGCAACCATCCAGCATGCTAGAAATTCACAATAGAATTTGACGACGGCAGTCCACCAAGAAGACGGCGAAGGCATCAAAAGAGAATGATGATTTCAGAAAAACATATTTTGCCCGTGGCGGTTTGCATTTCAACGTTGCCACGCAGAATGAAGGCCAATGTCACCAAGAGCCACGCCTGCCACACAGTTGTGTGTGTGAGTAAGTTGTGTGTGAGTGAGTTGTGTGTAAGTTGTTTGTGAGTGAATTGTGTGCGTGAGTAAGTTGTGTGTGTGAGAGAGTTGTGTGTGTGAGAGAGTTGTGAGTGTGAGAGAGTTGTGTGTGTGTGTGTGAGTAAGTTGTGTGTGGGTAAGTTGTGTGTGTGAGAGAGTTGTGTATGTGTGTGAGTAAGTTGTGTGTGAGTAAGTTGTGTGTGTTAGAGAGTTGTGTGTGAGTAAGCTGCGTGTGACCAAGTATTGCGAACTGATTTTACCAAAACAGCAGGAACACCTTTGCACAGGCATGATCAAACACAACCAACCCACCGACTAAAAAAACCTCAACAAGCAGGGGGCACGGCGCCAGATTTCTTAGACGTGCCAATGAAGCGACAGAAATCGGGTGGATGAGATGCTGGATGCATCATCTTGAACCTGCTGCGGTGCATCTGGATGCCTGAGTGCATAGCTGATGGCCGCTCAAACAACACATTTTTACAAAACAACACATTTTCCCACAAAGCTTCGGAGTCCGAGCACCCTATAGATCAGAACCGCAGGTGACGCAGGTGTGACAATAATGCAGCGTCTGCACCTTGAAGATCCTGAGATTCTGATTGTGGACCTGCCGGTACCGTAAAGATTTCTTCTGTGTGGCCTTGTGGCTTTATCCAGTGTGTCCCGGCGAATCCCTCGTTGGCTGCCGTCGTGATGGGTGATTGCGCCCCGACTCACTATTGACCGGAAAGATTCAGTAGTGTTTTCTTTGATGATATGGTACCTAGAGATTGATTGTAAAGATTCTATCCTGAAAGGTTGGCCGTAAAGATCCTTTCTTCAAGATTGACCGTGAAGATTCTTCCAACCTGTGCAAGCAAGCAACACGCACACGTGTATACCTAGTCTGCCCTAGTCAAGCTGGACCCAATATATACTCAGTGGCATGATGATGTGGTTCTGATCTGGTAAAAAGTTGGTTGCGTTTCATGATGCTTAGCGCAAAATCTTGTTTAGCGACGCACGGCAAGGTGTGTAAATGACGTTTTGTTCTTGTTATTCAAAAATAAAAACCAAGCAGCTGGCACGATGCTTTTTGCTTGCTGGGGTGGGGCCCGGGGTGCTGCTCTGAACAATGTACCAGCCACAAGCTTCTTCCCGTCCATGAAAACGACCCGGGTTGACAACGTGGATAGCAACACCGCGTACTACATACCAGGGATGGGACAGGGCTTACACAAGTTGCTCCTACCCTCCACTTTCTGCTTCCTCTGATTTTTGCGCATAGGATTCCATCTTTTGCGGTTTGCAATTTTCTGTGCGCATGCGTGTTTCAAACTGTTTCCAATACGTTTACCCCCAGGTTCAAGTGCTGGATCTGCGCAGCAAATGTCAAAATGCACCTCCTCTAAATAAGGACAGCATTTCTTGATGTGTATCACACAGACTCATACATCAGGTTTTGGGACACTTCCCATCAAACAAGAAACCTCTGTAATTTGAAAACATTTTCATGCTACGCTTGAATTCTTGACCTACCATGATGTTGAATCCGGGATGCTCTGGCCCGGGAATCCCTTTGCAGATGGGGATTTCTTTGCCACACCAGGTGACAATTCCCCAGATGCCGTCTATGATAGGCAAAATGCTGCCCAGCGGCTGGCCAAACATGCCGCAACATCAGTTTCAACACAACCAAGGCCCTCAGATCATCTATGTGACAGTTCCGATTCAGGGACACTTGTCTTCCCAGCATGAGCCACCATGTGCACTGACTCCATCGGGTCAAACTGGCGCTCAGAAGGTTCCCAGTCCTGATCTTGATGCAAAGAAGAAGCACAGGAAGAAATCCAAGAAGCGAAGAGGGTCTAATTCATCTCCTAGGAGGTCGAAAAAGTCCAGAAGTTGCTCAAATCGTCTGTCACGACGTAGATCTAGGCGTCAAAGATCTTCTCGTCCCCAAGGATTGGGTACCACCTGCTCCTCCAGATTTAGCCCAATCCAGCAAAACAAGCTACCAAGCTTGGAATGAATCGCCATTTTTCAACCATTAGGCGTCCGCAAGACACCTATCTCACCTGCCAAGGATGACCACAACAATGGACCAGACCAACTTTGGGCGCAGGCCATTGCCACAGCTTGGGCTGATACGGTGCGAACCAAAACGCCCTTAGAATTCGAGATCCAGGCACCTTTGGCCTTCACTTCAGCTGATGTCCTTGGTACTGTCCATATTATCGAACGGAAAGACCCTGAAATGCTATACCTGATATGAGCCAGAAAGCGGCCGACTCTTCTTGGGCGACCAAGTCTACGCAATATTTCTGCTGAGAGGGTCTCCTACATGGAAGCAGAAAGCGAAGGAATCGGAATGACTTTGGTTGAGATCCCTGACTGGTATGACGTGAGTCCAGTCTTTGCTGCTCCTGCAGATTTTCGAGGTGATCGCCAGAACACCTATCGATCTAGCTCGGCTCATGGGCACCGACTTCTATTCATATTCAGCTGGCAGAATTTTGACTCAAGGAGTCATTCGCCCCGATGCTTTTGACCCAGGCAACCCAAAGGACTTTCCAAGCCTCGGCTTCTACCGTTTGGCAGGAATCGGTGGGCTAGACAATCAACAGTGTAAGACCCTGCTCAAGAAGCTATGGCGCATTGCCAAGGGCAAGCAGGGCGCCATGCATGAGCATGGCATCCTCAACTCTGGCGGAATCACCGATGAGCAGCACTTGGTCCGCCGAAAGGGCATTATTAATGGATCAGAGAGGTGGTGCGTTCACAGCACCTATGCTCATATTCACAAAATGGCCGTAATGCGGCCTATTTACTGTAACCCTGGAGATGCTAGTGCTGAGCCCGTGATAAAATCCTGAGTGTGTTGTGATTCTGTCTTGCGCAGACAAATCTGCTTTGTGCCCTTCCCTGTCACAAGTTTATCCCCATATGACCTTCAGCTCTTACCTGTGTCTGCACCATTGTCCCTCTGGCTTTCTCCTTCACCAGATTCATGCCTTGTGCAGTTCCATGTTTCTCCCTCAAGTTCTTCGGACTCTTGTTTAAACGGCCGAATCAGGCCGACAACCCGTCTTGACCTCCTGCGAATATACAAAAAGTTGTGCAAAATCTTCTTTGCGGTATATTGTCATTGAAGTAAGTCCTTGACGGGTCCCTTCCCACAGTTTCATGATAACGCATACTTTTCTTACTTCCTGAGATTCTATGGACGTTTGTATACAGCAGATGAGAGTGCAATTGCTATTTCAGAAGGGGTCGTGAGTTTGACTTTAATGTTGGGCTGCTGTCTAAGCACATTTGGCCGAAAACGTGGCCCCTAAATTTCCAGAAACATGTGCATCCAAACGTTGACCTGTACTTGGCTACTAGCCTTTTGAAGATTCAAGAAACCCAGGGCCCTATAGGCCAACATGTCGAGTGGCTGGCGTAGATCCAGCTGGGATAATCACTGGAACCAGTCCCAGTTGTGGTCATCCTGCGACCAGAACCAGTGGGGGGATTCCCCAAAGGAAAGAAGGCTCGATTATGATGGCAACGGCAATGATGCCATGCCAAAGCGGCCCAGACGTGACGACTTCATGTCCGGATCCCCCACGGGAAATCCAGACGGCGTTGGCCAACCAATCTTGAACAAATTGCCCACTTTATTCCTGACTGATAGCGATCATTACGATCGCACAGAAGTTTGGGGGCAAAAAGCTCCCGAAAAAAATCATGTCCACTGACTGGGCCAAGACACACGGATTGGCTGGAAGAGACCTCCTTGCCATTACACTTCCAGAACTTATCTACATGGGTTGGCAAAACCAAGGATTAAGATACCTGGGCCAAGGGTGGTTCACAGGAGTTCTTACCCGCAACATCCGTGAATCCGTTTTTGTTGAGACGATGTTGAAACATGTTCGGGCCAAAGGCATAGACCTGGATAGCGCCACTAAAGCGCAGGCAGTCCAGAGAGGTGCCAATGGTGGCGACAACTTGACAAATGCAGACAAGGCCCACCTGATGGATGAAATGGCCCAGTTCATCATTTCCCCGTTGCAGCACAACAAAGACGTTGAGAAGGAGATGAGTAGCTTGCAGCGTCAATTGGAGGAAGCTAACCGAACCATTGCTCAACTCCAGCAAAGCAAAAATGCGGCTAGCCTCTTGTACCTGCTGCGGTGCATCTGGATGCCTGAGTGCATAGCTGATGGCCGCTCAAACAACACATTTTTACAAAACAACGCATTTTCCCACAAAGCTTCGGAGTCCGAGCACCCTATAGATCAGAACCGCAGGTGTGACAATAATGCAGCGTCTGCACCTTGAAGATCCTGAGATTCTGATTGTGGACCTGCCGGTACCGTAAAGACATCTTCTGTGTGGCCTTGTGGCTTTATCCAGTGTGTGAGGAAGTTGTGTGTGTGTGTAACCTTGTGTGTGAGAGTTGTGTGTGTATAAGCTGTGTGTGAGTAAGTTGTGTGTGTGAGTGAGTTGTGTGTGGGTAATTTGTGTGTGTGAGAGAGTTGTGTGTGAGTAAGTTGTGTGTGAGAGAGTTGTGTGTGAGCAAGTTGTCTGTGAGTAAGTTGTGTGTGAGTAAGTTGTGTGTGAAAGAGTTGTGTGTGAGCAAGTTGTCTGTGAGTAAGTAATGTGTGGGAGAGTTGTGTGTTAGTAAGTTGTGTGTGGATAAGTCGTTGTGTGTGAGAGAGTTGTGTAGAGAGTGTGACGGAGGAGGCGGGAGGAGGAGGGGCGGACGCGGATGGGAGTGCACAACCAAAAATCAGAACCCCACACAAAGATGTGGGGAAAAAAACGTGTGGCCACAGAGCAGCTAAAAGAGTTCAAGGTCCCCAAAGCCGGCGTAGCACCTGTGGCACCAAAGGTGGTGTCATGCGCAACTGCTGCAGACCTGGAGGTGATTGGTGGCCCTTCTCTGACATCGTTGCCAGTGAAATATACCCCAGCAATAGATGGGTTCTTACTATTACCTACTTACTGAGTGGTATTATGTTTATATATTGTTCTAAATATACAGTGTATATATATATGTATATATTCATGATTTCTAAATATACAGTAATATATGATATATGTGTATGTCTATTAGCAGTGTATAAATAAATATATAGATATATAGATACGCCAGCAATATATGGGTTACAAACCACTTTAAGATGCCTGGGACGCAAGCCCATTGCGTAGAACGCTACGGAAATGATCTGCATTTTCTGGTGGGTTGTGGTGGGTTTGAGGTTTTGCCAATTTACTGGAGAGTACGTACCAAAAAAATGTGTAGTCACCTTAGATGTTACCTTCTATGTCTGACTTGTCCGATCTATTTCATTCGCTGTAAAAAAAAGATAGTATGGTCTTCAGGAAAAAAAATAAGATAGATCTCGAATTCAAATGCATCATGGCTTGAAGGCTGCCGGATATCTATGTAGTACTAAGGTGTGACAGAAAACCAAAAACCAATAGGCCAATGGGTGTTCTTCTGGGATAGGGACCCTGTAGTCCGCAGTCGATGCACATATGACAACTCTGTTGAAGATTGGGGACTGTGTACAGTACTTGCTGCAAGACAATTTGTTACGAAGAAAATCCAAGAAGCAAGTCTTGCTATCATGTCTCAAGGACCCAAAACTCCGAAGGTGCCAAAGGTGATTGCAGTGATTGCTCAATGAGGTGCAACCCTTAGATAAGCGGTGAGAGATGGTCAGAGTGTCCTGGGTTCTGACAAACCAGTTCCAACCAACCATGGGCCAATGGCTTCACGACACACTTCCTCCGATACAAGAGAAGTATAGAAAAGTGATCTAGCTTCTCATGTGAGCCCTGCAATGAGGAAAATTGATGGTCTTATTATCTAATGGGATATAGACTGATTGAAAACAAACCAAGAGCCAACAAAGCTAAAACTACTGTTCTTCAGACTTTTGAGGCGCTGTCCTCCATTTCTATTAACGTACTATATATCTAATTAAATTAGATTGACATTTCTGGAGGCACCTATAGGCCTTGACAGTCGTTAGGGATCTTTTCTAGTTGGAAGCCCTCCGGTCTTATTCCCAATTTTATAAGCCTGAGTTTTTTGACCCGGATTCCTTCAAATAATAGAACAAATCTTCATGCCAGAAGCGATTTGGCAATTCATATCATATGGGAATTTATAGGATACTAGATGTTGAAAAGGGAAAACCCTTGCACCACCGTACCAAATAGAAAGGATCAGGTCAAAGTTCGGTTCCGGAACAAAAGAAACGTGACACCGAACATCAAATTTCAACCCCGTGCCTGGCCAGTCAAAGGACTTAAAGAATTGGTGCTCCCGAAGCATAGGGGTGCGGAGACGCACCTGAAGCCAACAGTGGCGCAATGCGAACTGTTGATAAAATTAGATCCCAATGTTTCTGCCTCGATTGCAATGGTTCGCCAACCGCAAATAAGGTGATTTTGGGATATTTTGGGATATGTTTGGATATTTTGGGATATTTTTGGGATATTTTGGGATATTTTTGGGGTTGGTTTCCATCAAACCATCATTTCCACAGCTAGTAAGCTCATGATCAACCAGACTTCGGGTCCACCTCAGGACTCCGGTGGCACAAGTTTCGCACCAGCGCTGCTGCCTTGGATTTGAAGAGAAATGATAGGTCTCAGAAAAAAAAACTGGTTTTACCTATGAAAATCAAAATTTCATCGACAAAACACCGTTCCCAAAATGATTAAAACGGAGGAATTTACAGTTGCATTAGAATTAGACCGGATTTGGAAAAAAAAAACAAATATTCAGAATCCCCTTAGATTGGGTGCCTTCGAATTCCCTGGTATTTGGAATGATAATCTAAACACAAAAATAAAGAAAAACATGAAACACATATATAACACATGCTAAAATTGGTGGCCTCCGCAGCACAATGTGTCCAAAACCACGGCCAACCTTCCTTAGATCCCCTAGTTTCAAAATAGATTAAATAGATACTTCGGATTCCCCCAATTTCCAGCATTTTTCTACCCTGGTATTGCTTGTCGCCAGTCCCCATGTGCCGCACCTGGAGCTTCACCGAGCTTGGGAAGTGCACCGTCTCGATGCCACGCTTCACAAGGCCATAGGTCTCTTGCGCGTTGCCCGTCTTCGACTCGAAGGGCGCGTGCCCTGGACCGGGACCCAACCGGACCCAGGGGAGCCAGGGGACCCAATGACTTGAGCCATATTCTAAGATCGTGGCTGATGATGCTGATGATATACATATATATATATAATTACATATATTATGAAACAACTATGTGAATTTGAGGTGTATAAATTGACTGGTTGATGTATGGTGCTTTTGATACTTGTCACCATTCATCTGCCATGTTGATCTATTTTGGGCGAGTATAGCCCATTTTCAGACAGCTCCATCTATGCCATGGCTATGGTTCTGTTAAGAAGAACACTGGTCAATTGTTGAGAAGTACACGGACCACCATCTGAAATAGCCTCCGGTAATCAAACATGTCTAGCTGGAGAATCCACTAACACCTAACATTTCAATGGAAAAATCATCTATAATTGGAGGCCATGTTTGATTCCCAGAGGGCATTTCATAACCATTTCCCAACTGGAAAACAAAAACAACCCGAAATGTTCTTTTGAAAGACTGGGAAAATGATCATCCACCATGAGACTTTGAATCGCATATTTTCAGGCTAGCTCTTCGCTGTGCTTGGATGCAACTTATTGAATCAGTTCATACAAATTCCAGGTGTCCAACTGTTCTACCTAATTGGGGAACACTATACCGTTTGGTAATCCAGACTGTTGCAGCAATTGCCAATCAAAAATCCCAATGTTTCATGTGAAAAAAATCGCCAAATCAAATCATGTGCACTGCACATGGTTTTTGCCAAACATGTTCCACATCTGGCTGTTCAAGCTGAAGTTCAATCAATCTCATGCCACCAACTCTTCGGCTAAAAATCTGCCACCTTCTGGTGGGTTTCCACCCGTGGCACCTGCCAGGAGTTCAAACAGTAAAACTCCTAAGGTCCACCAATCCACGGACTTGGTGTGACCTGTTTGATCAATGACCTGCCGCGTGCAGCGACTGGGGCAGTTGGGGCAGCTGGGGCACTGGGGAGAATGATCTTCAAAAAACAATAGATGATATATGTATATATATATATATACACGTATCGCCTGTAGTGCATGTTCAATATACAGGACATATTTTTCATGTGTATACACATATATATATATATATATATTATCATATATCATATGTCATATATCATATATCATATATCATATTATATATATATCAATATATATATATATATCAATATATATATGATATATATATATATATATATATATAAATATATCACAGATATCATTCATTGATTCGTCATATACATACATGCATACGTATATAATTATATATAATTATATATATATAATTATATATATAAATATTATATCATATATCATATATCATATGTCATATATCATATATCAAATATCATATATCATATATCATATATCATATATATATATATATATATATATATATATAT
>Ga0126342_10018306_pt1 | contig 12021 bp, 8 predicted proteins | sample Cyp1metagenome_FD_92528 | JGI IMG/M metagenome (GOLD analysis project Ga0126342, IMG submission 92528) | Coral microbial communities from Lord Howe Island, Old Settlement Bay, Australia - Cyphastrea 1 metagenome | ecosystem: Host-associated > Invertebrates > Cnidaria > Coral ... | reverse complement strand
TGTTGCAAAAAAGGCCGCGTAAGGAACGTGTCACGAAAAAAGATGACTTTGTGGTGACTTACTTTCGCGTAAGCCTTGCGTAAGCCCATAGAAAGCCCAGATCCCCGCGTAAGAGAAACCCCCCAATAGCGTAGGGATGCGCAAGCATGTGCGTAAGCATGTTCTTACGACCTAAGAATCTATCAAGGTTTCCAGCATGGCAGGTGAACTATAACTCGTTTTTGATCAGTGAAGAAAGAACCGCTGCAACACAGTAATTACAGCACATGACATTACAGACTGAAACCCATGGCAATCAAGGGAAGTTGCAAGGCTAAGGCAATGTTGCACCTGCCACCCTTCCCAACCTCCCGCCCACATAGTTGTAGTGGTTGCATGTGGTTGCTTTGTCGCATCCGGTGGTAAGCAAGGGCTGTTGGGAAAACCTTGGGTTGTTTCCTTTTGGTTCAAATGTAATGATGCCATGCCACAAGAATCAGGGCTGGGAATGTTGAAGATATGGTCGTATATTAACAAATTGTTTGCAATCATGGATTATGTGTACGAATATTATATAACTGTAATATCCACACAAGCGTCAATAGGAGTGCATATGCTCCTAGCATGTAGTGTGTTGTGTTGCAATGCCATGCATCGTAGCGCGGTAAACCGAGAGTGTTATGATATGCTTCTATACATGTCCCCTACCCACATGCGCACACACACACACAGACGGCAGACCGGCACAGTGCCATCCGGTGCACATGCATATAATGGTACGCACATCCCGGCGGCCGGAGACCATTTGGTTTCATACATGTCTATGCACACGCCACGCACCTGCCAATATGCAGATCAGATGCAGAGGCCTGTGTAGAACATAAGCCTTTGTCATGGAGATTGCTATGCCATTTCGTATTTTATCAATCGTCTCTATCAAAGCCACTGGCTTTGATAGTTTTGTTGATCTAAAGCAGCTGTTGGCTCTTTGCCAAGGTGATCTACAAGTGCTCCAACTGGGCCCAGAAAACATTGTGGGAGGATCGGGAGATTGTTCTACATGCAGTGCAGCAGAATGGCCTTGTGCTGACAGAAGCAGATGAAGATTTCATCTACGACATGGAGGTATTGCAGGCAGCTGTGAAGCAGAACTGGACTTTGCCACTCAACGGGAATTTGCTGTGACTCCAACGCTTTAAATGCCTTTATTATTTGCGTGGTTCTCTTTGTATCAGGTTGGGGGATAAGAGGCGTGAATCCTTCAGAACAATCCGTACAGTACCATTGAAATGCGCAACAGCACCTATCAGCCGCCATCATTTTTTCGGTTACAGTAGATTCCAACATGTTCCAAATCTATCAAAATCTGTATATAATATGTCATGTGTTTTCAAAGGCTCACCTGGGCCCTGGGCGAGAAGAATGCAAGATCATTTATTGACATATTGGCATATGCATTCAATCACATCCAGGTCTCAATCGGTTTCATAAATGCTCTTTTGGATCCTTTTGGCCTTTGTTTCATGTAGTAACCTTCAAAGGATCATACTTCAGTGAATGATTTGAATGTCAATTCTTTTGGGGTAAAGATTTTTGGGCGGAGTCTTGCAGCTGACTCAGCTGCTTGATGTCTCCATTTTGCGTGTGAAGGTTGGATAACCTTTCCAAAGTTCACAAGCAAGTGGCCTGGAACGATGAAACATGCGCCCGATCTGCCATTATTGATGGTTCCACCGCAGTCGTAGCAGACCCCAGCAATTTTGCTAAAGTTGGTCCCAAATTGAAATCGAACAAAGACTTTGTTATCGAAGTGGTGAGCCTCGCCGGAAAATGTTTGGAATTTGCTCCAGAAAAACTGAAAGACGATGAAGATGTGGTGCGGGCCGCCATTCAGTCAAAGGCGTCAAAGGGACTTGCCATCCAATTTGCATCCGAGCGGCTGCGCGCAGATTTTCAGATGGCACAGCTGGCTGTTCAGCAAGACCCAGGGGCTATACAGTTTGTTGACGAGAGCCTTCGACAGGGTCATGTGCTGGTAGATCCCTCTTCGAGCAGTTGATCAGTACCAGCGTGCCTGCTTGTATATCCCTAAAATTTGGCTGTTGGTAAATTGTCTTTGAACGCTTCATGTTTTTTACAATTGTGAGTCAGTGCTGTGCATTGCCACAGCTATTGTGAATTCGCTGCACTCCCTGCATTTGCTCGTCAAAGATGAAGCCGGTGTAGGAAATGCAAATGCCCAGACCCAAAGTACCGCGTAAAGCTAAATGGCAAACGGCGCTGGATGATTTGAAGTGAGATTCTGTAACGTACTTAATTACTGTACATCGTATTACGTCTATATAGCTGCTTCACCCAAAGATGCCATAGGTGCAAAGTAGGTTCAGTTTGCGTGCAAAGTTGGACGGCTCTCAGTGCTGGCACGATTTGGCACCATTGTTTTCCATGCCTTTTCGATGCAGGAGAAGGGAAAAGGCCGTGGCAAAGGCTACAAGAATCGCGAAGAACAGCAATGTCAGGGCTTCAAGGGAGGGTTGCCAATGAAAGGAAGTGACCCAGCTAGGAACAGCAGCTAGTGCAATGGTCCCAGAGGGCGGTTCTTCAGGTCTGAGATTTTGCTCTGCTGAATGGCTTGATTTTTTGTTATAAATTTTCAAGCTGGCCCTATCGCAAGATCCGCAAGGAAAGAAAGCACCGAAAAAAAGTGGTTTTCAGGTTTCATCACATTCCTTTCTTTCCAGCTCATGTATACATCCTTCAAAGCTACTCGTACTGGACCAAGTTGCGATCCTAATATATATATATATATATATAAGATTTATGATATATTATATATACAGGCCGCAGTTCCACGCTGATGAAAGCAACATGACTACAGATGCAGATGTTAGCTCAGGTAGTTCTGCGGTAGACGGAGATGTTTGTTTCCCCAAAGTGAATACATCAATATTGTTTCACACAAATGATGTGCAGATGGTGTGTTAGGAGCAGCCTTGCTGCCTTTATCAAATGCTGAGGTATGCTGAGGTATTCCTGATGTGTTGAACGTCCTCCTTCCCTTTTTTGATTTTTGTTTTGTCATTTCTCTTTCTTAGCTTCAGAAAATCATGCAGGTGGCTGAGGCGTATTGGCCACTTTCTTTTCGCAGGTTTCAACTGCAAGCAATACGGCCATCGTTCTCGTGACTGTCCAGAGCCACCAGATGAGGCAAGGATTCTCTTGGAAGAGATATATAGGCAAGTGAAGATGTATCAAGGAAGGCCCCAGGTAAGAATCAAGCTTGTTATAGCTTGTTATAGTTTGTTATAGTTTGTTATAGTTTGTTATAGTTTGTTATAGCTTGTCAGCATCAGCGCTTCGAGGATCGAGGGATTTCCCCAAAGGATGTCTTAAAATGTCTTAAAGATGTTCACACTCACTGACAGGTTCATCCACTCGTTCTATCTCGTTCGTTGTCTCGTTAGTTGTCTCGTTCTGTTAAAACTGAGTCCAGGAGCTCGTTCGTGAGCGCTTAGCTGCCAGGGCGGAGAAGGCCTGCTGGACACGGAACACAACGTGCACCCATCTGGTTACATCTGGTTACTTAAGATTAATTAATTACATATTAATAGTTCCATTGCAGTGACATGTTGCATATAATTTGTATATATATATATGTATGTATGTACATAACTAGTTGTTTATATACAGTACCAGTGATATCAGGTTATTACATTATGTGGTTATTACATTATGTACTTAAGGCACGAAATCATGCCAAATAACATGCAAGTTTGATAGTGTGTTAAGTTATAATGATTAAATAATGGATTATAATGATACGTATTATGTTGATGAACGAATTACATATTTTACATTGTTTAACTATGATATGATGACTCTTGGGCACATATTTACGCATCACAGCATGCGGCCATCATACGTGAAGTGGCGTGTGCGCTCGGTCTGACATGGACATGTCCATGTGCAAGCATGATTCAAGGAGAGAGAAGCACGCGGCGAATAGAGGCCCTGGGGGCCCTGGAGCTTGAGTGCAGAGCCACAAATGTTGGAGTTGGTGTAGTCAATTCATGTCAATTCTTGGTTTTGTGACCTCTCTCTCTCTCTGTATGTGCTGTGTGCTGCTTGAGTCTTGCGACTTCTCCATTCTGAGAGAGGCCTGCTGCCGACGGTGAGAGAAACGAGTTGCCATCTCCAACTTGTGGACGTGGCGACTACCAAAAGTGAGAAGCCGGGGGTTGGTCCATGACCAGTCTTACAGCATTTCAGGAGACTTGTGCATGCTGTGTATTCAATGTCAATCGGAGGATTTTTGAGGATGTTTGTCGGCGCTGAGTCCTCAACAATTGAACAAGTTCATTTTGATTTTCAATTCATGACTCCTTCATGCGTGGCACTTTGTCAATGGTCTCTTGTTAGTGATGCAAGTCTCGCTTGCGGAGCCCCTGCTTTGGCACTTGGCCCGTCGTCATGGAAAGGAAAGGATCAAAGCCAGCCGGTATGTGAGCCCGGAGAAATTCCAAATCCGGCAAGTCCATAGGTTCGAGAACGGTCGAGACTTGAGACAGTTTTCAAAGCAAGGCCTTTCCAACTCGAAGAAAATATGTCGGCGGGCATTGCTCCCATTTGTTTTGTGAACGAAAGCCTTGCGGCAGTTGACAACCAGGGCACTCTAAGACCCCTAGGGCTAGTGCCTAGAGACAACCAACCCATGGAGTGGAAAATGCTGGTGATGCTGGTGCTCCTATGAAGTGACAAGATAGATCAAAGCATGTTCTAATTGCATCGATGATCTCATTAATATAGATGATCTGAGGTGATGTGTGATCATTTGTTGGGGGTTTCGATTGTGCATTCACGACTTCACTGGAAGAACAAGTTCATCAAGTTCGCATAACAGCAGGACATGAATTTTCCAGATACGCCTTTGGATTGCAGGCTGTTCAGCGCAGTGGTTCTTGCAAAGTAGCTGAAGTGAGGAACTCTCCATACCCTTCATAGAACAAGGGTCGCCGCCAGGTGCCTACACCTCTCAATGGCATCAGATACGCTGCTTCGCAGGAGCAAACAATAAAAGTGAAGTGGGTGCTGGGCGCATTGAATTTGCAATGCCAAGTTATATATATATATATAGTGTGGTGATGGCATGTGATGGCTCTAGACAGATGCGTAGGACATGAATGTGTATATATATATATATCGATGTGGTATACGGTATACAACGATTACAGTATCATATGTCATCATGCGCAGGAGAAACCAACCTTCTCTAGGGCGACGACTCCACAAGTGAGAACACCACAGGCACCCCTTGGCAGCGACTTGGATGAAAGTTCTGAAGGGAAGAGATGCGAAGAGGCCATGACGCATCATGACATTGTCAGACATTGTCACAGGCATTTTCTTGCACTCAGGGCATTCTGGATGGGACCTTGATACGCCGAAAGGCCGCTATTCGCAGAGTCCCTCACAGGTGCGGACAAGTTTCAAGAAAGAGTTTGGCAGTGTGTATGAGGGGCCCTTCGTTTCTGCCATGTATTTATATAGTATTTGCTATTGCTATTGTCGCTTCGCATCCCCTTTTCCTTGCTTGGCCATCAACCATTTTGGCCCAAAACCTGTCCAGCCGTTGTTGCTAGCATTTGTTCCACATCAACCTGCTTTCAGGGCACATACAAGGTGTGGCTTTCGTGTTGGAAGGGAAGAGCTACGTTGCCATTTCGGCAGTGTGCGGTGCCGTTGTGATTTTGCTAGAAAGAGTTACGCAAAATGTTGCGAGTTATGGGGAGTCGATAAACAAATTGAACACTTTGGACTGCTTGCAGTTTTTGAGGTGTGCCTCCCTAAGAAAGACCCATGGACAGCTCTGATTTGGTCGGCGAGCCTGCCTTGAAGCGTGCGAGGCTCCGGGAGTCACAGACAGAGTCTGCCATCGTCGGATGCTCTCCCATGTTGTCCCACTATGTTGTCCCTCCATGTTTTTTTCCCATATTCTTCCCGATACCATATCTTAGGAGATCTCAGGAACGGAAAAACAGAATGATCAGCTCCAGGAACGGATTGCAGACCACAGGATACCACAGGTTCTGGATGTGGCTCGGTTGGGTCAACCACGCCCTCGCCCACAAATTCAAGGCCCGAAACCCGTTTTGGTGCAGGCATGATGCCACAGAGCGATCTCCTGCGGGCATCCCTTTTCCAGTCACTCAGCTACGATCAGCTGCATGTCAGTGCTACGAATTGCTACGATGTGGCAAGATCAAAATTAGTTGCTGTATGTTGCTGTGCTGTAACTTCGGTGCTGTTAGGACACGTTGGAATGAATGCCTGCTTGTGTTCCAGTCAGAAACCCAAGAATTTTGCTGCATCTCAGGATATAACCGGACTTTGGGCTGCCTCTTGGTCAGAAGTAACCGTAAATTTCATTGCAGAACCTCAGTCAGTGGACCTCAGACATGACGTTTTTTGAGAGGTCAAGCCATGTCAAGCCATACGTTCAAATCGTTCAACGCTGTTCACATTTGGCTGTTCCCAGCTGGAGGTCAGCGTTCCTGATGACCGATGCTACTTATTTCGATGGCGTCAAGCAGCTGATGCAAGGCACTGATGAATTCTGATGAATTGATTTGTTTTGGTATTTTATATAGGGCAAATTGATGCAAATTGCATATAGTTTTATAATATTTTATAATAATGTTAATACAGTGCAGAATAATTATATATACAATTATATATATATGAATGTGTGTGTGTGTGTTAATCATAACTATATTATTATGTAATTAACATATTTGATTTTATTTGCATTGCCACAGTCACAGCCGCCATTCTCTTAGTGTCAACTTTATGTTTTCTGACGTGGTGTGATGGCGGATAATGTGCCGTGGAGTTCTTCGATGATATCATTATAATATGTTATGAGATAGCTTGCGGCACCCCAACCAAGTGTATGAACATGCTGTATCAACTCTTGACTGCTCAGCTGCAGGAGATTTGAAGGAATCCAGCTAGGCGTCGGTGAAATAAGACACGGCTATGTCACTCGATCTGGGGTGGTGAGATGGTGCTCTGATGGCAAAAAATGGCAGGGACAATTGGATCCCACAGGCCCGCTACCTTGAGCTTTTGCAAGATGTGCTTGTTTGTTTTGGCACGTTTGTGTTTCCACATAAACATATCCCATCATCATATCCCCCTGAAATTGTTTGAATCCTGCCTTTGCAGGATGGTGCATCAGAGATGGGTGTTGCTTGAGCATTGCCTGTGGTGATTTGGGGAACTTTGCCGCTATGCGGCAGAGGGAAACAGATCCGATGGCGCCACTGGATCTTTGTACCGACAGGCCTGCGCCTAGATTTCGCCCTGAACGATCTGAAATAAGCTCCCAGGTTCTGCAGCGACAGAATGCTTTTAAACATTTTTAAACCTGTGCTTATAAAAGTATATAAAAGTTATATAAATTTATGAAGTCTCTTACAGTCTCTTATAGTTGAGGCCAAATGCGTACATAGCTGTGATATATATATATAGCTGCTATATGCTGCTATAGCATGCTATAGCTGCGTATAGTCGAGTCAATTCGAGTCAATGATAGTACAAAGCATCGTATGCAACGACAAGCAGTATGACCGATGCACGCAAGGGACAGCATTCATGGTTTGCAATTGGCAAGGCAGCAGGCTTGAACAAAATTGTCACCTACTGATAGGCATCGCATCCCTTTTGCACCAACATGAAGGCAACTGCGTGTTCACCAGACCGACCAACAGTATGACTGACCAATGCTATTGTGCATCGTACTGTGGACGATCCCCTGCCAGTAGCAAATTAGAAAGCTCCTTATCCTAAGTAATTCCTGCGGCGCTGGGCCAAGCTTGCTGTTGATTTACTCACGAAATGAACTTGCACCTGTTTGGTTTCAGATTGCGGGGGTCATTGCCAAATTAGGGTATAGAATCGCGATGAGAGGCTGAGTCAGGGTCACTGTCATTCGAGTTTTTTTGTTTGTTACTTTGTGTTGGGTGCCCTGCTGTAGTTACAAGACGCTGTTTGGCCTCTCTGGATTCATTTGGTTTTCTCTTCGAAATTACATGTGGAGGTGCGTGTTCAGGGCATGTACTGTATCCGACGCTGTGCTGCAGTGTTTGGCATCTTCTTCTAGATAGAAGTAGTGAATTGTGTTTGGGGATTGCACTAAGTAGTGAAATGTGCTTCCATTTTCTGCCTTTGGCAGCTGCATTTTATTTGATGTCTGAGCGGAACTGGCTTTCAATGTAGAATTGACTCAATGACTGTACGTACTGACTGCAATAGATGATTCATGAATCATTATTCCACATGGGCGAGGTCGAGGAAAGAGTTTCAAGACTGGGCGGATGGCCTTTTCTTTTCCTTGGATCGAGAGGGCAAGGAGCAGTTGCTGGATGCCGATGGTCAACAGGCGTGCATCATCATGCAGCGCACCTGACATCGGTTTCATCGAAATATTCAAAATGACATCAGTACATTTTATATTGTTTTATTTATATATGTTTATGCACTTGGAAACAGTATGTTGCAAGGTCATGATGGAATGGGAGAAGCCGTATGTGGAGAAATGCGCGGAAGAACTGAAGGTGACACCTGTACCTTGGCTCTTTTTTTGAGTTTATGCGCAGTATAAACCAGCATATAGTGTGTGTATATAAGTATATATATAATTATATGTATATATACCAGTAGGAGTTGTGCTGTTGCACCCATGTCTCCCCAAGGACTGTGATGTTCTGGAGATTGGTTTTGGCTGTGGGTACAGCGCGAGCCGTATCCAAGATTTCAAGCCGCGATCTCACACAATCATTGAATGCTGCTCGACAAGGGATATCAGAATCTCATTGACAGCTACTTCGTGATGCGGTGGTGGCGTGCAGTTGCTAAACGTGACGAGTAATTGCAGAAGATGAACACGGATGAACCTAAATGATCCTAAATGAACGTGAGTGGATGATCGCAAATCTTAAAGGTAATTTATGGTAATTTACTGATGTGACTTTGCCGCAATTGCCAGAGCAACAGGGTCTTGAGATGTCTTGAGATGTCTTGAGTTTGCTTAGTCAAAAGTTGCAGGCTCGGAGGTTGTACTCGAGCGACTGCAGCAGTGGGCTGCAACGAGGCCTAAGGTGCGAGTCAAAAGTCACGTCAATGTCTCATTGGCCCCTTCTTAACCCTGGAAGCATGTTATTCTTTGGGCTGTCCATTGGCTGAGGCATGAGTTAGATTTCAAGCTCAGAATCATCGATGCCTTTTTGGCTTAAGACGGATGAGTGAGACCTAACGGTGTGGTCGGACCATGCGCCGCGCCAGGACCTCGCCACAAGGTTTCCTCTTGTGAGGGACACAAAAGGATGTGTCCAGGGTTCTACCCCGATGGTTGCTGCATCTCAAATGTGCGATAGCCAACCTGATGAAATGTTGCCACTATGGCTCCAAGAGACTATGGTGCCTGGCAGCACCGCGGCACCTCCAGTGGCACCTGCAGTGCATAGAAGCCAGGCGGGCACGCAGAGAGACCGAGGAAATAGAGAGAGCCAAGCTTGTCGGTTGGCTCTCTCCATTTCCTCGATCTCTCTGCGTGCCCGACGCAGTCGGATTGCCTCAAGCTCGACGCGGCGAAGGGTGAACTCTATGCTGTGCATCTCTTCACCCTGCAGCTTGGACCGGCGCGCCTTTGCAAGCTGGAACGCAGCAGTCTTCCTTCTCTTGTCTACCAGCTTTGCCTCCTCCTCGCCGACAGCGAATCACCCAAAAAAAACCGACAGTTTTGAGGATTTGGACAAGTGTCGACAGGCACTACTGGACTACTCACGTTTGAACCCTGAAGAACCCAGACGTGTCAGAGCAAGGTTCGTGGCCAGTGATGGACGTGGATCTCTGTAAATTAGCCATGGCAATGCAGCCACATAGTGCACAGGTGGCTGCTTGTTTTTCAGGGCCATTTGAGCTTGGCCCCAGATTTCAAGAGATTTCTCTTGTGGCTTGGACTAAGGGACGCCAACCAGAAACAAAACACCAACGGACCAGAAGGACCCAGAAGGGTTCTTGGAGGATGGATACTGTGTGTACAAGTGTGTTGTAATTTTTGCATTGTGGCCCCCAGGGCGTTAAGATTTGTGCGATTCGAATCAGTTTTTTAGGGAAATAATGGTCAAAAGCTTGCGTCCTATGAAACTGTTGAGTGCACCGTTAGACCAACTGTTAGATTTTGTGAGGTGCAAATCATTTCTGGCACCTGGCAGCAGCGCTTGCCTGAATTGGGTATGCTGGACCCTGAGAACATTCGATCTCACCTTGGTACAGCCTGGAGCCGTGACATTGTGTGCTTGAGCCTTTGTTTCCCCCAGGTTTGACTGCATCTTCTTTGACGACTATGGCCAACCGGGCATTTCAGACAGGGATGCTGGACTCAGCTAAGTCAACACATTCCTGAACCCGAGTAAGGTGATACTGATCTTCAACCCCTGGCAAAATGTGCTGATTTAACATTGTTATAACAAAATTGAGATCACTTCAAAATGTCGAACGTTGTGGAAGGGAAAAAAACGGCACTTCCAAGGCCTTCTGCGCGCACAAAGAAACAATATCAAAATATTTGATAATCCTATATACTCCTGCCAGGAGTCTGGAATTGCTAAGCCACGAGTCTTGAATATACGTATAGTTGTTTTCTCCAAAATGTTTATGACCGGGGGAGGTTCAGGCAACATCAACCGAATTTGTCATTGTCATAATCCAAGGCCACAAAATTCAAACCATATATATCCATATACAATTATATAAATGGGTTTTACCCCTCATACGCTTCCACAAACACAAGTTAATTAGATCGCAAATGCCAGTAAACAGACGAACTGGCAGCATTCTAAGACTAAGATATTTTTTCTGCCCACCCATCAATGTTCCAACATGTCTCCAGCACTCCTGCACTTGTTTTCAGGCCTTGGCGCCTGAACTCTTCCCAATTTTAGACTGGATCCAGCCAAATTGGACTGAAAGGTAAGCTAAACTCGAAATAACCTTAAGGCTGCTTAAGGATGCTTAAGGGTGAAATTTCAGCCTGAGACCCGTCCACAGTTGGAGTAGTGTATTGTTGTTGGTTGCATGATTTTTTTGCTACTTCGCCGTTGCTCAGGAAATGCTGATAAACTGCCCAAATGAGCGGTACAAGCAGATTTATGCTCAGTCACCAACTCATTTCCACGCGCTACTTGCCTTGATATCAGCTCCGCCGCGAAGTGTCATATTTTCCCAATGATTTCAGTTTTTTCGAACTTTGTCCGTCAGCATCAGCAGATTGTGTTGGTTGGGCATGAATTTCTCACTGCTTCATGGATGCAACATGTTTCACATGCAGGTTCCTGGAAATCGCCCTGCAGTATCATTCTCGCCCCTTTGCTTGCATCGAAGATACCAAGGATTCTTAAGTCTTAAACTTTCACATGTTTTTCCTATACCTATATATTTCATCCTCCTTGCCATTTTCTCCACAGATCGAGGGGGGTTGGGGTGCTTATATGGCATAATTTTATGGGAAGTGTTGGCCTTATATGGGGTCGAGCATGCCATTTTGTAGTAATTTGTGGGTTTTACATGGTTTTATAATTTTTATTTTGAAGGCAGGATCATTTATGGGCACCAAGACAAACCATTTTGTAACAAACAAAAAGCCATTTTGTAGATGTTTTTAAGGGTATGATTTGGTGCTTTTAAAACATGTGAGTTAGTCATTGACAGAGAAAAATCAGCTAGCCATTCTGTAGAGAAACCATCGTTTCAATAAATGTACCATTCTGTAAGTGCATATTTGTGCTTGCAATGGTTGGCTCGGAAACACTTTAGGACATTTCAATTTCCCCGCCGTCCCAGTAACCCACCATGTTGGCACTCGCATGCTTGGTGCTGATCGCACAGCATGTTGGTGCTGTGAAAGATGACACGGCTACATGTACTCCTGAGGACAATCCAACAACCCCCACAACACACCACCCACAACATCCACACGACGAC
>Ga0126342_10018305_pt1 | contig 12022 bp, 10 predicted proteins | sample Cyp1metagenome_FD_92528 | JGI IMG/M metagenome (GOLD analysis project Ga0126342, IMG submission 92528) | Coral microbial communities from Lord Howe Island, Old Settlement Bay, Australia - Cyphastrea 1 metagenome | ecosystem: Host-associated > Invertebrates > Cnidaria > Coral ... | reverse complement strand
TATTATATTATATATCATTATTTATATATGATTATATATGTATGATTATATATATATGATTATATATGATTATATATATATGATTATATATATATGATTATATATATATGATTATATTATATATGATTATATATGTATGATTATATATATATGATTATATATGATTATATATATATGATTATATATATATGATTATATATATATGATTATATTATATATGATTATATCATATACGATTACACTATATATATTATATGATTATATAGAATGAAGTCATCTTGAGTTCAGAGTAGGTTCCACCCTCTGTCTACCAGGCCCTGTCCAAAGCGCTTGCAGCTTGACGCAGTCGGGATGGAACCGATGGAACCTGTGGAACCTGTGGGTGACCTCTTGGGGATGCCGCAGACTTCCGCTCGGCACGCGGCCGAGGTGGTGGTTCTTTTAGCCATGGAAGGTCTTGTTACCTGGTACTTCTTCGAGGAGCCCAGTCCGGGGTACTGCCTGGTGTTAGAGAAAAGTCTGAAGTGCAGTCAAGAGGTCTGAGTGTATCTGGTGTCATACTACCATATACTACCGCAACTTGTTTCTTCAGATATGTACATATCGAGAGCCTTCGATGTTGCCGCTCTGTATGTATCTCCGGAGAAGGATGATTGTTTGGCCTATTTTGAGCTTTGGGCAGTGTCCAACAATTGATAAACTGCAGCCATGTAAGAGAATGTTGGGGATACATTTGGCACTCGAGTGATTGGAAACACCATTGCTGGTTCGGTATCCCACCACAACAGTTTTTTTTGATCTTATGAAACGTGGCATTGCCCACCCAACATTGGTCAATATGTTTGGAAAGGCCTGAAATCACCAGCAAACTTCTGGCAATTTGCTTCATTTGCGACCCACTGTCGATTGTTAATTATATTGCCATCGTTCCAATTAGCCTCATTCGGTCTGTGTCTTGTTTGTTGTCAGTGGACCTCGCGCATTTTTCGGAAACACCAAAGGATATATATATATAGGGTATTATGTAGCACCGTCACTTTCTCGATTATCTTATAGAGCTTGCCTAGACATTACACAATATATTTTTTGTATGTCTTTCATTACATGTTCAGAATAGCATGAGTTACTGACATTCCAATTTTCACATTCCACATTAGCTTTATTCCCTTGGCCCGGGACTCGGCACCTTTCTGGGTCCCGGTGCCCCAGGACTTCTTAATGAGGCTCTTCAGCATTTCAGGTGCCGTGGCCGTGGCTTCAAGCTTTGACCCATGAGGGAACGTGATGATCAACCTGATTGATGGGCATCCATGGGCATCCATGGGCATCCTATTTTCGCCGAGTCACTGTGATTTGAACCTGCGATTCATAGTGAATGTACTGAGAATTTTCGAAGGGTGTTGAGTGTAGACAGTGTAGACATGTGCCTCGAACTCTTGGATTTGCAAATCGGGGTCTATGCCTGAATGCTTGAGATCTCCGTAGAAGGCAGCAAGGCACCAAGATTGAAAAACTAATGATTCTGTGGATACCTTGCCTCGCGAATGAGAAAACATGAATTAAAAACTGGTTCCGCAAGACGATGATCTTGTAAGCCATCCCATCCAAACCAAACCAAACAGACAAATCAGCGCAGTTGTCGAACTACAGGGCCGCCTTACAGCGTGGGGTTCACGGTCTCCTTTTCAATTGTCAGCCTGATTCAACTTTGTGGATGCACAGCCGTACGTGTCGTGCTCCAGAAAGAAATTCATTTGGTTTGGGTCTGGGGAGTATGCCGTATATTGTTCACTACATATCTTGTTGATGATGCCACCATTTGTACATGTATACGTAAATATATGATTCAAGTTTGAATCTTTCAAACTCTAGTTTCCCTGTGTGAAGCGAAGGGCAAACCATCCAGCAGTTTGCCGATGGCACGGGCAACTCAAGCATTTTTGGATCGCGAGTTTCATGGAATTTGTGTAATACTGTATACATGATTTACAGTTTCACATACCTGCCATGAGGCAATCCAATTGGTAAATGATATGTATACATATATATATATAAATATGATTATTGATATATGAATATATATATATATATATATATGTATGATATATGATATATATATATTTTATAGACGTATCATTATATGTATATATATATAAACTTGTTTCTATAGTTTCCTATACAGTTCCTATATTTTTTGAGGCCAATGACTCGTGCTCTGCAGGCATGGTGGCCTTCGTGGCGCTTGAGGTCCTTCGGGGCACAGACGACAAGGCCAGGGGGGAGCAACCAGCTGGATCTAAGCAGGAAGATAAGGATATCTCATGAATCTCATGATATTTCCATGAAATCCCATGAAATCCAGTGAAATCTCATGAAATCCCTGGATATTTCCATGAAATTCCTATGCCATAGATGGATACAGGGACCCAACTCTGTAGGATAGATCACCCTTCCGGGGGGACAAGTAGGATGTAAGGAGCCCAATACGAGTTGCAAACACAAAATATATGGAGATAATAGCGGCCAAAACTTGTCGATTTAGCGCCATACAGTGAAGAAATAGTCAAGCATGGAGTGTGGCCTGCGAAACATATGAGAACCGATAGAAAGCAACATTTTGAGTAGGGTTTTGCGAAAACGGGCCAACCATCAAACCATAAATTTCTGAGAGTGATTCACTGAATGATTGATTGATTGATTGATTGATTGATTGGTTGGTTGATTGGTTGGCTGATTGGTTGGCTGATTGATTGATTGATTGATTGATTGATTGATGAAGAACCATCCAGCTTCATGGACCCTGTGACCGGTGATTTGCAAGGAAATCCACGATCTCCGAAGCATACCCGGCTACGGAAATAGCCGGTTCAAGCGTGTTAAGAAATAAGCAAGGCAGTGGTGATTGTAAGTGTGCCCATGGGCCATGAACGTCTATCAGAATCTATCAACTTGTTGCATTTGAAACCTATATGGATGAATCCTTAGGTCAAAAGATGAACATGTTTTTTGTTGGTCAGTTTGCCAGTTCAAAAAACGGTCACATATCAGGATGTTTGTAGGCAGATCTGTCCTTGGCCCGGTCCCATGGTGGATGCAGACTTTCCGCGCCGCGCCTTCATCCAAACCTTTGATGATGTGCCACGAGACTATCAGTGCCCGAGCAAGATTCTGTGTCCAACCTTATGGCCAGGGTCAAAACAAGTCGTGGCAATTCAACACTTTGGCGAAGTTCTATCCCCAGTTGGTGGGTGCTATCCCCAAATCCCCCCCAAAAAACCATCAAAATTCTCCACTGTGAGGCCGGTGGTGGCTGAGCTGAAACGACGTGGTGTGGAGATCCAGCTGAGGACCACTGAGAGTGTGCCCCTTGGAGGGGTTAAGCTGGGTGGGTTTTTAGGGGTGACCAGTGACTATCCATGTTTTTATCCTGGTTAAAGATAATCAGATAGGAATGATTCCAACTCCGGAAAGATGGGAATTTAACCATTCAACCAACAAAATCTGGGGAGATCTGGGGATGGAACCTCATAGCAACAAAATCTAATGACTGGAAATTGCAACTGATAGAACTGATAGAAATAACGAATTTAGAAGAGGGACTGATAGAACTAGACAAAAAGTTATTGCATGTTGACCAAGAACAATATGCTGTAGGGAAGAATGATGAGGGTTTGCAGCCCGTCATCAAATCAATTGATGGGATTCATCATTGTGGCATGGGTTTTCAGCTGGGAGAATTTTATCTCAACCTGTTTTTTTACAAACAGTTCCTGGTGACATGGTCAACCCATGTTCCAATTTGGGATGATTATTCCAGCCAGCCCAGTTATGAGGTTAGCCAAGCCATTGCCCTTGACAACGATGGACCTGGTGGTGGGCGACTTTGACTGGACCAAAATGGCGCAGCTGGGCGCGGTTCGAGTGAAAGAATTTGAAACGGAATGTTCATGAATTTTCACCCTATATAGAATAATCTATATACATACAATATTATACAATGATATGATATAGTATAGCATATTATAATGTTATCATGTAAAATTGATTTGTGTATATGCATACACACTATATAGGATATCAGCCAGGAAATCCCAGTTTTATCCAGACAATGAAACATGGGGGTTTTATCGTGTAGGATCTTCCAAGCCACGGTGGACCAACCCATCAGCCATGGAAGTGTTACTAACCTGATACCACTATATACCACTGAAGGTTTCAGGCAGTGACAAAAACCTTCCCAATTCATCCAATTCGTTCTTGCTGTGCTGCAGAAATCTCACGTCAGACATGAACAACATGATTCCAGGTCGATCATCTCCAGACTCTGAGGTTAAAACAGTTGGCTTGTGCCATGCCAGCGCCTCCGGTGTCTCGTTTCTGGAAAAGTCCAGGAACAACAGCGCATTGTAAAGGCTCATTGAGCGCTACACCTCTCTCTATATGGATAAATGGATTTAAATAGTACATCATGGTACTGCTACATATATATATGTATATATATATATATATATGTATATATATATAAATAATAATAATAGTAACAATAATATGTACTGCAACTACACATGCACATGTGTTAACTTTTGTAGAACTGTGTGAATAGATTGCAACATTCCAATGAATTAGTGGAGTCACCTTGCCTAGGGGAACACATAACTGTACCATTTTCTGACTCTCAAGGGTAGCCACAAGGACTATCCCAAGTGCTTGGAACACTTGCTCCATCGCAAGATACTCGGCCTTGACAGTGCTGAATATTTGATGACAAATGGCTGTTCTTGTTTCTTTGGGGTGAATGGTTTTATGTTTATCTAAATCAACACGAGGAAGTCCAAATCGCTTCGAATGCCATTGCTATGTTTTGTCTTCAGTCGCACAGGGCTGCTACCACTGAGACTAAGATGTCAATTTATGAACTCCTCAAGGACTTGTTTTATTGGCCAGCATGTGTTTATTGATTGTTGTCAATACACAATGGATTGACTTGACCGATTGCCTCAACAGAGGGGCCCTCTTCGGGATGGCTATGATGCTATGTCTAGTGGAAGCACACTCACTTCAGCTGTGCAAGTGTAAAAACATATAAGGACTGAACATGTTTGTTTTGGGATTCTGTGATCAAAGTGATCTCCAGAGCTTGCAGGGTGCAGCGGTCCCAAGGATCTGGTCCTCAACCCTCGGGGAAGTACGTGACCTTTTGACGGCACAGTCCCTTGGGCAGGCCGTGAACAATTTGTAGAGCTGTGAATTTCGATACTTGACCCAATATGGCACCAAATGAAAGTGAATTCACCACCCAACAATAGGGATGATTGGTATTTCAACTGACAAGAAAGCATGGACAACACAATTAATATGTATTTTTTTTGGCTCATTGAGTTCAAAAAAGGTACGTTACTTTCCGTGCTCTATACTTGCTGAAGTCAGGACGAATTGCACCGCGTCTTGGAACCATAAACCACAGCTCAAGCGGAAAACATCTAGTGGAGACCATCGATGACCCTCCAACCCGAAGAAGGTCAGACCTAGCGTCAGGTCTTTATCAAACCCAAGGTGGACACCAAAGCTTTCTCAGCCATCATCGAACCGAAGGACTGGGAGTTGTTCCACTTGGAATTACTGGCTATACACCTGCATTGGAATATTTGGCTGCGGCGTAAAACTTAAGGTCCAGATATGTCCAGAGGCGATCCATGCCCCCCGATTCATATCAAAACACAGGTCGTCAAGACCGATCCATCGGTATGGATGACCGCAGAACCATCCATACTTGTTTTTGAGCCACAGCAATTTAAGTACATACGTAGAGTTGACATAGATAGATCTCAAGTATGGATTTTGGCCTTCTTTACCTTGATTGAAACTTCACTTTCCACCAGCATGTTGGTTGGGCGACAATCGATTTTCTCAGGGAATATTTTGCAATTTTAATATTTTGCAATATTTTGCAATATGTTTCAGTGATTCAGTCCTTGTACTGCCATCGGGACACTAGGCCGGGCCTTTTTCACCGCCAGGATCAGATGTTGAACACGCTGCTGGATGGAATCCCTGGCGTGTTGGATCCCTTAGCTCCTGACATGGCGGTGCATTGCGCGGAGGTGGTGGCCGCTTGTCTCCACTGGCGTTTTTTCTATGGTGTGAGTTGATACTATAAACTGGTGTGTTACAGTTGGTAGATGCTGGATGGAAATGGTGGTATATTACGGTATAATTGGTATTTGGTTGAGGTCCACCTATATTTTGAGGCTGAATGTTGAAACCTTTGCGTTACGTGAGCACACTCTGGACTTGCGTTTTGGTTATGAAGCAGTTTTCTGGTCTTGATAAAGACATATAAAGACGTTCCTTTCGTCACGGCCAGTGCTTTAGAGCCAAGAAACATAAAAACGTCCTTGTGTGATTTTGAATGATTTTAACTCACTCTTAAACTGTTCTGAGTTGGTTCTGCTCGGGTCTTGGCTGGGAGCAATGGGATTCAAGCTACGTTTCCCGCATCGTTTTGGGGATGATCCCAGGTTGCCAATTTTCTCGGCGCGCAAAATTTGTGACTAGGGATTTATTCTTGCTACATCTTGCTACATCTTGCTACATCTTGCTACATCTTGCTACATCTTGCTACATCTATAAAACCAGAAATAAAACAAGGATCAACAGGATCAACCAGGCAAGTCCCATTTTTTGGATCCCACACCAGGACTTCATCTCGGAGTATCGCGTCTACGTGGTGGATGGAGAGATCCGTGCCATTTGCCACTACAAGGGCCCTGAGGACACCGGTGCTATCGACTGGGAATTGGGTGATTCGGAAAAACACATAGGTCCAAGTGGCAGAATCTGATCCATGTATAGATCCATTTAGTAGATTTTGGATGAGCATCGTTTTGATATGTTTTGATGATTATGGATCATGAAATATCTACCTTTCCACTCCTTTCCCATTGCTTCCTGGGACATCACCAGCCCATCCGAAGGATGATTTCCTTGATGAATCTGTGATCAAGGAGGCTGTGAGCGACTGGGACGCACCAAACAGAAATCTAAGGGTGGAAAGTAACGGTGATGGCCCGGAATTGATTGGAGTCCAGGAATGGAACTTTGGTTCAATGAAAAAGCAAGCATGTTTGGGCTCTGTGCAAAAACTTCTTTGAAGGTCTATCCACGGGTTTCAATTTCAAGATATCTAAAGTGTCTTGTGCATCATGCAGCCTCTTATTTAGTTACTGTACGAATTGCCCTGGCATGCCCTGGCCATGACCACAGTTTCATAGGTCTACCAGGAGAACTGTATACCGCCTTACTTATCATGATCATCATCGATATGCTTCCTCCACCCACCTATGATTGGTGTTTCACCAGCATCTAGAAGTATCTTCTGAAATGTCTCCCCGGTCATTCACTGTGGGGCTTGACCATGACACATGTGGCCGTGTGGATGTGTGAAAACCAAACAGGTACGACATAGAACGCAACAAATTAATTTATGAAGGCAATAGGCTTGGGTGGACGAACAGAGACTGTAAGTCTAGGTCTTTTTTTGGACGGTTCTCCAGGGTCTTCATCCATGCCCATACTATCAGTCCAGCCCAGACAATCCCCCAAGCGAACAAGGCACCCTGTGCAACAGCGAAGAGGGTCGAGACTTGACCGGCATGGGTATCTGGGCCTGTTGTTGATGGTTGTTGATGGTATTTCAAACATTTCAACTAGTGAGTTTCACTGCGCTATGAGGGAGGGCAACGGGCAACTAGCAGGACAGCGTATTCAGCTACTTAGTTATGAGTTGTGCGATTTTATGGTTATGAATAGTTGTGACACTGAGTGCTACGCACCCTGCTGCTACAAACTGCGTTCTGCGTTGTAAGACATGAACCACACCCACGTGGTAAACATTGGGAAACTACTCAAAGCAAGTGCTATTCTTGATTGATTATACATACGTTTTCATGAGAGTTGTGAACTCGGAAGCAGTCATTGACAAATCAAAGATTCAAAAACTATAAATTGGCCATTCCGGAGCCTCCAAATTTGATCAAATTTAGTTAATTTGGCACGGACAGTTTTGAGCTGGCCAGCCTTGGGCCGTAACACAAGTGTTTTCAATTGCGCTTGTTCTCCTCGTACCCCTGGGATGAGGGGGAATGGACATGGCAGCACACAACCTCGGGAATCTCCCAAGTCAGAGCAGCCTCTGGCAAAACCTGGGAAGATGGTCTCAGAGACTCAGTGTGTTATAATCACCTCCTGTAGGGTTACTACATAGCTACCTGATATCTTGATGCTAATTGCAAAAATAAACAACTTTTAATTTTTAAATGCATACGGATAAAAATCATTAAAAATCCATGTCTTTGTATTTATGTTTGATTCTTGGATTGCGTCACTTGGAAACCTAACCTTCCCTTGCTGTTGAACTTCAGGCATGGACTTTGCGGTCCTGAAGCAGCCGGACGGTCAGATCTTGACCTGCTTGGTGGAGGTGAACGATGGCTATTCCCTGGGACTTTACCCTGGCCTCTCGGGCAAGGACTACACGGACCTCTTGATTTCCAGGTTGGGAAGGGCGGCAGGTGGAAGAACCATGGTGGAATAACCATGGAATACACGTGATTTTGAGTTGCTCTTGTGGTTGTTGCTGATGATGCTGATGATGCTGATGATGCTGATGTGTTCTGGTGGGAGGAATCTCATTTGAGGCTGGGATTGCAAGGATCACATATTACCATTCGAAACGACTGCTACTCAGGTGGCGGCGTTTGGTGGCTTAGTTGTTGCAGAATATCGTTGTGGAAAAGGACTCTGAACCACTGGTGACTTGGTATTGTGATCTGGCGCTGTTTGGTGGTAATGGGGAAATGGGTTGCAAGGTTGCAAAGATTGAGATACTTTAGCAGACCTGGAAAAATCATGAAACTGGAGAGTTTTCTGATGGATTTGGTGGGGCAGCCTGTTTGGTCTAAATTGACGGAATTCATCGGTTTCAAATTATGTTCTGGAATCCAAAATTACAGACCTGCCAAAATCCTGGAATGAATCATCATCATGTCCCTTGGATTTGTAGGGCGTTATTTTAAAGATATCTTGAGAGATTGGCCGCAGCTCTGCCGCCAAGGTGCCTGGGGTTCGAAGCCGTGGCCCGCAGATCCAATCAGAAGCCGATGCAATGAGCCAGTGAACATCAAAATGGAGGACGGCACGGAGCAGTGAAGGTTCACAGCCGGGCGTTGCTGAGGATTTCTGGTGCCAACAGAGTTTCACCAAGTGGAGCCGAGAAAAAGTGGCTGGGCCTTTCCTGCTTCTTGCTAAGGGCGAGGCTTTTGGTACGGTTGCACATTGGAAGCCTTTGGCCAGGGGGCATGCTCCACATTTTGGACCCCAGACTGGTTCTGTTGGTGTCCGAATATTGAGGGAAGATATGGCAAAAACGCTAGGATTAACAAGGATGGAATCAGGGAAACAAATCATTGGGGTCTTCATGGGTCTTCCATTGAAAGAAAGTTTAAAGACTCAACTGACTCTCACCAAGGCTCGTGCAGTTGTGGGCTCTTTGCAGCCACTTTTTTAAAGCTTTATTGTGGATTTTTGGTTTTGAAAGCGTTTTTCTCTTGGTGCAAGGACGCCAGGTGTTCACCACCAATGTGCTTTGTCACCTGTTCCTCAGCAGACAACTGACGCTGGACAGGAAAAGAAGAAAGCCATGAAAGCGCAGAATGCCACCGGAATGCAATCAGCGACCCTGAGAGAAGCCATAGAGTGCCATAGAGCCTTTCTTTTGTTATGGCCTAAAGCATGGATGCCGCCCCTTAATAGAGGGACGAAGAAACAACAAGTAAATGTATAGTAAATGGTATACCAAACCAGCCCTTCTGTTTTTCTCAAATGGACATCATTGGCCTAGAGGTTCATCGGTAATCCTGTGCCCCGCCCGACCGCACATCTAAAGAACGATAGTCTTGTTGATTGATGTTAAGCGTCCCAACTTGAGCCCCAACAACCTTGCCATAAATGATGATTTCTAGTTTCTAGTGGTATACATGAAATGATCATCAGAGTAGCCTCTCCAAAAGTAGCCTCCTTCAAATGATTTCCTTCGATTTGAGCTTCAGTGAATCACACTGAAACCGAGCCCAGGCCTTGGGCTTGAGCTTAGTCTTTTGGATCTGGCACCGTGGTCTCTTCGCTGCCTGAGCGCCCAGAGTGATGGCTGCATCGATGATTCAAAACGGAGTTGTCATCCCATGTCATTCCTCGTCCTTTCCAGCGCGCATCCCTATGGCACCTTGTTTTCCAACGTTTCACAAAGAGTCCTGAAAGCAGAGACTGCGGGATCCAACTGTTTTTGTTGGTTCCTTGCAACGTATTTTGTTGCCATTTGCTCCAAGAAATGTGATTTCAGCATTTATTCGTTTGAGAAGTGGCAAAAGACAAAAGACTGGCTGTTGCTTTGTTGATCATGAGCTTACTCCGATATATCCGCCTGGTACACCTCAGACCGAATGCAGCAGCGAGGGGCTTTCGATCAAGTGAGTTGAACTCATTGGAAATGGTTTGACTCAGGTCAGCAACGCAGCATCCTTGTCAGTCATTGTTTGATGGTTGAGTTGTTCGAGAATGCCACCCAGCATAATTCAGGATATGGATTACTCATTCCTCCTAATTCTTATTCATCTCAAGTTCTACATGCTCATGTAACGAAGAAAACAAGAACTTGAACAGTCTGGTAATTTAATGCAGTTTGAAAATAATTGAAAGGCTACAGATTGGGTCCACAAATCAGAAGTAGATCGTGGTCTTCGCACCAGCGCAGCCAGGGCCTTGTGATTGAAACATGTCCGCGCATATCTGGCACTTAGGGGAAGGATTCCAGATCCATTGATTTCTGTGGAAGTTTCTTAATTTAAGAGCACCAAAACTGCATGGCACTGGCATAAGAAATCATCAGAAATCATAAGAACATGACTCAATTCCGTGGGTCGGTTCTGAATTGCCGCGTTCAACTCAAATGGCCCCACGGTGCGTTTCCGCCGTGCCATTGGACCCGCGTTTTGGACAAATAATGGATGCTCGAGGCTTGAGTCCAATTGTGTGCTCGTGTTTGTGTGTGTTCTGGAGCTCAAAACGTACCAACTACGATCGCAAGATGTTACCAAAGTACAACCATAGACAGAGGATATTCATTACAATAGACTATACATTGTAGCATTTGTTTGTGTATGATCTTACAATAATTATACACTGTAGTAACTGTACATGTTTGCTTTGAATACGCACAAATGAAGGTTCATAATGGAAGGCAGCCACTAAGTCTATATGTTTTCTTCAAATTTTGTCTCTGTTTTCAAAGCATGGCTATCAAGCTGACATTGCCCAGGGGATCCATAGGAATTCCACTGTCCCTATGGCAACTTCAACTGGATCACCGGATCCATCTACAAACACAGTACAGATTGTACACGCACTGCTCACCCATGTTCTTAGTGTTTCACTTATAGTGATGTAATATTATATATATTTATATATTATATTGTAATATGATCTAGTAATTGTTTATGAATTAAGAATATTTAAGCACCACATCTCCAGTCACTTATTTGGTTGGTGGTTTTGACATACTTTAATATGCTATATAAATCTAATATAAATCTATATAATATATACACATGATGTCTATTCTTTTCAATCATATCTGCGTCCTGTTCCAGTTGGAGCTCAGCTTCAGAGCCTGGCGATATCAACGTTACCCAAAATTGGGATACCTCCTAAGACAAATTAGACAATGACCAACATGACCAACATGACCAACATGACCTTATAGCCAACTTATAGCCAACTTATAGCCAACTTATAGCCAACTCATAGCCAACTCATAGCCAACTCATAGCCAACTTATAGCCAACTCATAGCCAACTTATAGCCAACTTATAGCCAACTTATAGCCAACTTATAGCCAACTTATAGCCAACTTATAGCCAACTTATAGCCAACTTATAGCCAACTTATAGCCAACTTATAGCCAACTTAT
>Ga0126342_10018304_pt1 | contig 12022 bp, 12 predicted proteins | sample Cyp1metagenome_FD_92528 | JGI IMG/M metagenome (GOLD analysis project Ga0126342, IMG submission 92528) | Coral microbial communities from Lord Howe Island, Old Settlement Bay, Australia - Cyphastrea 1 metagenome | ecosystem: Host-associated > Invertebrates > Cnidaria > Coral ... | reverse complement strand
CTTCAATCGGTGAGGCAATGTGTCCCTGGGGATTGCGTAACTGCATCTTTCTCATGGAGGTTTTGGGGGAAAACTTGTTGATGATGGCAAACAGTGTTTTGCTGTCATGCCTCTGTGCAGCATAACTGGCACTTTGAATGACCTCATCAAAACGGTGCTTTCTGACTGTCTTGGCATGCTGCTTGGATCGTCGGTTCAACTTGGCAAAACTTGCCAAGTGCATCCACGCTTGAAACATGTTTGGCAGCGTTTGTGTCGTCAGTCTCATCAGTGCCCGTCTGTGTTGCCACTTGTTAAGGACTATGTTGGTGAATGTTGAATCATGAGGTTTTTGGCTTGGTCGTGCATGTGGAAAAAACTCGTGTAAACATTGGTTGGCCAAGTGGTGCAATTGTGGTATGAGCGCATCATCTAAGGTCAGGACCTCAGGCAGGCTGGCCATCAAACGCGTTGCAGCTTGGTGTGCAAACTCTTGCCATTCCGGTGCATTGGTTTGATAGGCAAACAGGCATTGCTTTCTCTGCTGTGGTGTCACTCCCCAGGCATTCTGTGCACGTTTGGTCTGGAACCATTGCTTCCTAAGATTGGCTACCATGGGTACGTGACCGGTGGGCCCTTGGAATGGAGTATCCCAGGCGTATGTCACCTGCTTGGCGGCACCATCTGCAACGTGTTTGCGCGTGATGATAAAATCTATCCTGGAACAGGTGTCAGCATGAACAAAAGTCGGCCCCAGTTGTGGTTGCCAGCTGTTCAAGGCCGTGAGTCCATGGTCTCTCAGTATTGTGGTAAATCTTCCATTGTCAGCATGTGTTGCCCCTCGGGTGAGGGTTCTGTTCCAGTAGAACTGATCTGGTCCACTGTGTGAAGTGGATTGCAAAAGGTCACAGTTGAAATCCCCTGCCAAAACTAATATGTTGCGTTGGACAAGTCCATGCAGGAACGAGTCCAGTTGGGCCCAGAGCTGCTCTCTGTGCTGTTGGCATTGCCGGGTGGCAACAGAGGTGTGTTGGTAACACCCCACAAGGTCAACACATCTGGAGGCATGTTGCACTTGCACGTGCAGGAGCCGTCCAGGCACCACTGGTCTCCATCGCAAACAGTTGGCAGGACAAAAGAGCTTGGCCAAAATGCAAAGAATACCCATTCCTTTGTGGGAAGGATCCCCTGTGTGTATGAAATGAAAGTTTTCATCCATCCACGTGTTTTCAAAGCACCATCTGGTCTCGGTTATGAAAGCCACTTCGATGCACTGGTTCAACATCCAAACTTTCAACTCATCCACTCGAAAAGCCCCAATGCCCCCCGCATTCCAGTTCAGCACACGGAACCGTTGCTTGTCTGTGTGCAGCTCATTGCAGGTGATGAGCGGCTTGGACATTCCAGGGGGCTTCTGTGGTGGAGGTTGATAGGAGTCACGCAATGCCCTGGGAAAGTCATGTGGAGTGTAGCTCCTGCCACGATACCATGAGATCCCGTGTTGCAGAGATCTGGCATATGCTCGTTTCAGGCTTCTCTTTACGATCTGCCGTGTTGCTGGTAGCCAGCGTTTTGCGTGTCCGCATGTTTCTGGCCGCGTGTCATGTGGCTTCGCGTCAACATGAGACCCAGGGGTGTGAACATGAGTATGTGACACTTCAGCATCTTCCATGACTAAGATGCAACCCTCGCTCCTGGTAGATCCTATTGTGGTGGCAAGGACGAGTATCAGGCAGCAAAAACTCAGCACGAATCGGCTGCACGTTCTAGCAGTGATAGCAGCAGATCTACCCCTGGAATTGGGACCAGGTTTGCACCAAAAGTTGGAAAACAGGTTTTGCGCACTGAGCCAAATCGGTGGCCCACAGTACAGTCCGTTGGCAAGTTGCGTGTCCTTGCTCGACAATAGGCAGGGAACACTGACGCAGGTATGCTTACAGGAGGTTCTGTTATTCTCACTTCGCACTTCAGGAGCACCTTTTTTGATGCTTGACAGGCCAAAGGATGGTGTGCCAGCAGCTTTGGGCGATACAAACTGACTCAGTCTCCTACAGCACAAGACAACCAGAATCAATGTACCTACTTGAGCAAGGCAAACAAGTCCTGTGAACCTCTTGTCAGCACCACAATCGTTCGCGGGATCAAAAAATATGGGAAAATGACTGTCAGCGCAGGTGAAAAATTTCAATATCAAATTGTTGCAATGTGCTTCAAGTTTCAAATCTCTCAATGTCTCCGATGCAGTGCAATCCAGGACAGGTGTGTCCGTGTTAGCCAATGAAACTTCCGCAGGAGCAAAAAATATGGGATGTCTTTTGTCTGTGGCTATCAGAGAAACTTCCGCAGGAGCAAAAAATATGGGAAAAAGGCCGCCAACGCAATTGAGACTGCTGCTGGAAAACAGGAACAACCCTGTGCAATAGAATTCTGCTTGCAAGTCCCCCAGTTTTCCAGTGAAAAGCGCAGCAAAGGTCAGCGCCGCTATTGGACTGGAAATGAGTGCGTTCTTCAAATAAGGCAAAATGAAGGCAAAATTCACTCTGTCAGCCAGGGCCAGTGAGAAATGTTGCTGGGAGCCCACCCCACTCCAGTGTAGATTCCTCGGGTCCAAGGAAGTGCCAAGGCAAATGCTGAGGGCCAGTGAAAAATTTGTGAGGGAGCCCACCCCTGTACCTTGGTCTGTCTGCAGGACCACTGTTGAATAAAGTTGTGAGTAGAAACCAATGAAATCCAGGGCCAGTGAGAATAATGTATGGGAGCCCACCCCGCAAATTAATGCAGCCTGTCGTGAAAATTGGTCCGTTGGTCCAGTGTGGTGCAGCAAGCACAGTGGAAAAGAAGCGCCGCTCGCAATGGCCAATGGTTTGTTCTCCTTGGAGCCCACTCCGCAAGTTGGATCAGCAACCAGGGAGAGGACAGAATTGAAAGTATTCAGTTCCTGGGCCAGTGAAAAAGGTAAATAACAGGAGCCCACCCTGTACTCAGCTGTTGTATTGTATCCCGTTGCACAATCTGAATCTGCTTCGGCGGATTGTCGCGAATTGTTGGAACAGTCAGTGGGGGCGTCCAACCCCTTACGCTGCTGGTGCACCCAAGGGCCAGTCAGTGTAACAAGGGAGCCCAATCCCCAGAGCTGAATGCACCAGTGCTGTGATTGATGTGAACCAAAAAGTGTGGTGAAGAGCCCACCACTGAACCAGAGGAGCGTCTTCACAAAGCACGTCGTTGTTCCAAATGGATTGCAGGGGCACAGCCCAAAGAATGTAAATGATGATGGCCAGTCAGTAAAAATGGAGGGGAGCCACCCCCAAATTCAATTGGTCAAAGAAATTAAAGGAAAATAAGGATCCCGATGTTGTGTTCCAGTGGCTGGCGTCCTTGTCGTGCCAGAGCGATACCTGCAAGATGGCTAGCCGTCGGGGCTGAACGTGGGCAGCAGAAATGGCTGCGGCTCCGCTTGGTGGAGCACTTGAGTGCACACGGGGGTGCAAAGGAGCTTGTGTGTGTGTGTGTGACCAATTTGTGTGTGACCAATTTGTGTGTGACAAAGATGTGTGTGTGTGTGAAAGAGAAGTTGCATGGAAGAGAGATGTGTGTGAAAGATTGTGTGTGTGTGACAAAGTTGTGTGAGAGAGATGTGTGTGTGTGTGAAAAAAAGTTGTGCGCGAAAGAGTTGTGTGTGACAAAGTTGCGTGCGAAAGAGAGTGTGTGACAAAGTTGTGTGTGTGTGTGACAAAGTTGTGTGTGAACGATGGTGTGTGACAGAGTTGTGTGAAAGATGTTGTGTGTGACAAAGAGACTGTGTGACCAAGTTGTGTGTGTGTGACAAAGTTGTGTTTGAAAGATGGTGTGTGACACAGTTGTGTATGTGAAAGATGTTGTGTGTGTGTGTGACAAAGTTGTGTGTGAAAGAGAGAGTGTGTGACCAAGTTGTGTGTGCGTGTGACAAAGTTGTGTGTGTGAAAGATTGTGTGTGGCAAAGTTGTGTGTGACAAAGCGCGCGCGGAGGAGGAGGAGGAGGAGGAGGAGGCGGAGGCGGAGGCGGAGGAGGAGGAGGAGGAGGACGCGGACGGGATACAGAACCAAAAACAAGAACCCCACACAAAGATGTGGGGAATCAAAAAAACGCAACACATGGTATGAAACAAGACTTGCTTGGGCGATTATGAACAAAAACTCAATTTTCTACTCATGCCGTTCTGATTTCGTAGTGTCCACATTACGGAAGGAGTTGCAATTTTTGCGTTGCTTCTTCATATTTAGTAGCGCTTGTGACCGATTCTTCGTGCCAATCGGGGCACAAGAACTGACCGCATTGGGCTCGAACACAATGTCGCCAGCAAGAAGGTAAGTCCTGCATTGCTTTGCGTATCCACTGATTGGTATTGCTGGTATTGCGTTGTCACATGTTGTCACATTGCATTCTCGATTTCAAGATTCTGTGCATGCGCCATCTCTTTCCAGTCTGTTGCGCTATAGAAACCACCGCCAAGTCACTCAGTAATTGCCTCATAACCTTGGTACATGTTGCGAACTCGGGTTTCTTGCTCTGCAAGAATGACGGGTGTGTGACTCACTGTGACCTTTTGGCCTTGGAAGCATTGTCTTGGAAAACATGAGGGGGTGTATGAAGTCATGCATCCTTGCCGACAGGATGCAAAGATCATCGTAGATATGTGAGTATCTCGCTCTCATCTCCGCGAAGAGCACATGATGCAAAAGTGTGTGGCTCCTAGTGCGACCAGCAGCATCAGACCAAATGACTAGGCGTTTCAGCACGTCTCAATCATGAATTTTGTGAAGTCTTGCATTGCTTGTCTTTCACCCTCCCATCCTTGCGGCACTGAACCTGCACGGCAGGTGAAATCTTCTTGGGGAGGCGCACAACGAGGAAACTTGAAGTGCAGACTGAGTGGCAAGATTCGCAGAAGGTCCGATGATAGCGATTCATTCAGAACCTCTGGCATGTACGACGTCGAAAATTGCTGGGGACGCTCAGATCGGGCGTAGCAAAGCCAAGTGCGCAGCCAAGTACATTTAACTAAACTCCAACTAGCTAGAGTATAGAACGCCCAAAACAGCAAGCAAGACTGACCTGTGCCAGCTGCCAAACGTATCTCTGGAGTATGACAAATATGTTCTACAACGAAGGTAAACAAGACTGCGTATGGCGCAAAATGCAAAAGGGTTTGGTAAGGTCCCTTCGCTACCAGCTCTACCAGCTCTACCAGCTCTACCAGCTCTACCAGCTCTACCAGCTCTGCCAGCCTCAAGGTTCTGCTTGAATCTCCTTCGTTCCTTCAATTTGTTTCACTAAATCCAAGCTCTGCAAACATTAAAAAAACAGAGGTGGAGCTGGCGCACTTTGTTCTGCAATCTGGCACAGCAAGTTCAACAAATCCCCAGCCTCTTCGCGTTCCTCGGCCATGTTCACCATATGCGCACTTGTTATACAAAACAGAGCAACATTCAAATGATTGAGAGGCGCGCCCTGAAAACAACCTGAAAAACACGTTCATTTTTCATCAGCCGAGGGTCCACATACTTTTTCAGCCTGACTGTCAAGGTTGTCTTTACGCGATGATTCGCGGCATATTCTCCTAGGCGCCGGTGCCAAAGCAAACAGCCACCACGTCGCACGGCAAACAAACATCAACCAAATCATAGCGATGAAAAATCAGCAGAGTTCACTAGCACCTTGAGCTCACCAGACTTTGAGCGCAAATTGAATGAAGCGAAAGGGCATCCAAACCAGACCCAAGAATTTGTTTGCGAATCCCGGTTAAAAAAACATCCACGTAGCACGACATTTCTTTGGACTCCGTTGACAAACCGTGGATGCAGCAGCTGGACAATGTGAATTTGCCTCATCACTGTTTGGGCCGTCTGATTTTTTCGCTCACGTTTTGGACAGGAATTCACACTGTCTTTCTCACCTCCTTCACAGCAACACAAGACACATGGCACCCTTTTCGGGGATTCGCAAAATATGTTGGAAGGAGGTACGTAAGAATCGTCCCCACAAACAATGCTTGAAAATGGGAGTTGCCCGAAGCACACCCGGGTGTTCTCAAGAATGGCAGGATGCGTATGCACTTTGAAGCCAAGCTTCCTATGGCTGACAGTTTTGAGCTGCGTTCTTTCCACAACCTCGCCAATTTGGCCATGGTGTTGGTGATGTAACCTGACGGCTTCTGATGGCTCGGCGATTTTGCATCACTGTTAACGAAGCGTGATCAGTGATAACTATGTAATTTACTGAGTAATGTCTTCTCTTGTTTTCTTTGAAGGTGTTCTTGTAACTTATGTTATATTGTGTTTTTCCCTGCAAGGACATGCGAAGGGTTCTGTCCAAAGAGTTGTTGCCAATTTATACATGTTCACCATCATCGTCTGCATTATCAAGTATTCACATGTATATTTACCATCAACATCACCATCGTCGTCATCATCATCACCACTGTATGAAGCTAACATGAATTAATTTCCACCTCAAAAGTGCATGTCCAAATTTTGGCCTTTTTTCAAGATTCTCACTACGTGTAGCACCTTTCCCCTATCTGCAAAGATCACTTTCCCTTTGCGCCCCTTCTGTCAAGAGCATCTCTTTGAGTCTGCTGGAACATACACTTTCCCAACACTTGCATCAAGACCTCAACCGCACGTGAATATCGCTACACCTTTCTTTCAAACGAAGAACCTGTGTCCGAAAAAAAAAAACATTTGTTGCAGCTTAATTCCTTGGAACAACATTGTCTTTTGCACCGCGGCCTGTGGCCTGCAACAAGGGGCAACGCGCATGGAAACCCAGATGGCCAGGTGGCAACACGAAAAACTTACTCCAAAACTTGGGGGCTGGCAGTGCCAATCCTCTATACTCTATTGGGGGGAATGAGGTTGACACGCGGTCGCATCGAAAAAATGCAGCAAAATTATGTTTGGTACGCGCACCCACCAAAAAATATGCAGAAAATGCTATGGGAAGAAAAATCGAAGAAAAAAAATCAAAGAAAAATATATAGCTTTCTTTTTTGCAATTGCGCAATTAAAAACGGAAGTTGGAAAATGCAAATTGCGACTTGCAGAAATGCGTTGGGAGATTGATGTCGCCGAACTTTGCCAAAAATAATGCGCGAAAACTGGGTTTGGAACGTTCTTCGCAAAAAAAAGAAAATGAACCAGTATCGCCAAAAAATGCGATCTGGACAATGATCGCAAAAAAAACTTGTGAACAATCATCGCAAAAAATTGCAGCAATGTAGACGATAATCGCCAGACAAAAACGCGATTTGAACAATCATCGTAAAAAAGATGATGTGAACAACCACCGCAAAAAACAAGTGTGATTTGAACAATCATCGCCCAAAAAAAGAAATACGATTTGAACGGTCGTCGCAAAGAAAAAATCATTTTAGCCTTTCAGCAGCTCCAATTCATTGTGTTGACAATGCTTCCTGTCAAGTTCTACTGCCTTTAAAGTGATTGAAAATTGTCACACACCATCATTTTTTAATTTTGATGTCTCATGATGTCTCACAACACATTTTGAAAATTGGTTCTTTTACACATCGCATTTTCAAATCGCATTGAAATCATTCTTTTGGCACAATTTCAATTGTTTATAGAAGCTATAGACTTAGTCTCTACCAGACTTGGGAAAGGTCAACCATATCATCATCATCATCATCATCATCAGCATCATCGTCATCGTCATCATCGTCATCATCATCATCATAATCAGCAAAAATCACCATAAATTGCGACTTCCTTGTGCCGGATTTGTCTTGGAGGCTTTCGTGCGTAAAACCTCCTCGGGGAAAAAGTTCTCTCTGTCCAATAGTACCTGTGCGTAGCAGCATCTGTGTGTAAAGGCATCTGCGTGTCAAAGCATCTGTGTGTAGAAACATCTGTGTGTAAAGAGGTTTTTGTGCAAACGCATCTGTGTGGGTAAGCGTTCTGCGTGTAAGAGCTAGCTATTGGCTATTGTGTGTAAAAGCCATCTGTGTAAAGGAACCTTTGCGTGAAAGGGTCTTGTCTACAAAACTTTCTGTGTGTAAAAGCTTCTGCGTGTAAGCGAATTTGTGTGTGTAGACGCTTTCTGCGTGCAAAAACTTCAAGGTAAAAGCTCCTGTGTGCAAAAGATTCTGCGTCTGTTTTGTCTGTGTGGAAATACGTTTGCGCATCAAAGCTGTCTGAGAAATAAAAGAATCGGCGTATAAAAGCATGCGCATGTGTACCATCTGAATAAATGTGAAACATCTACCAGGGATTACTCCTCTTCGTTGATTCGATTGAAACTCATTTTCATGGCCGTTCTGGAATGGGCACTGACTCTGGTTTCTGTGCCAACGAAGATGGCCAGATGTCATAGTGATATCAAGGGGAGACGTCCAGACGTCGCTTTGACGTGCCTGCAGTTCTTCATAATTTTACTTTCCAATCGACATGGCACGGGGCTAAGCCAACAACCCCTCCACAGACCATTTTACAATGAATGAGCGAGCTCTCTTTTTCATGGTTTTTGCTCGTTTGCCGTAATCTGGCTTCCCCCGGCAAGTTCTTCATCGGGATCGTTAAGCTTCAACACAATGGACGGATGAAGGCGGCGACTTGTCAATTTGCTTTCGATGGAAGGATCGCAATTCCTCTCTCTTTATGCCTCTTCCTCCTCCTCTCCTAAATTGATTCTTCTTGCGGGAAACAGTCCAACAGCCAAATTTGAAACGTTGTTCTGAGCAAGCGCGTGTGTAAAGAAATCTGCCTATATAGAAGCATGTTTCTGTGTTTTCTTGTGTGTAAAAGCACCCGTGCGGGTCTAGATGCGCCTGTCTGACAAAGCACCTGTGTCTACAAGCCTTCTGTGAAAAACCATTTGTGTCAAAGCACCTGTGCGTAGCAGAAAGGCATTTGTTTGTAAAAGTTTTTGCGCGTGTGTGTGTGTGTGTGTCTGTGTGAAAGCGACAGCGTGTACAAGCATCTGTGTGTAAAAGCGTTCTCTGTGTGTGTAAAAGCGTTCTCTGTGTGTAAAAGCATTCTGTGCGTAAAAGTTCGCGCGTGTGCGTGTGAAAACTGCTGTTTTCAAAAGCTTCTGCGCGTAAGAGTTTCTGTGCGTCATGGTTTGCGTGTGTGTGTGTGTAAAAAAAAGTTGTGTAAAATCATCATCATCATCATCACCACCATCACCATCATCATTATCATCATCATCACCATCATCATCACCATCATCAACACCATTATCATCACCATCACCATCATCATCATCATCACCATCATCATCAATCATCATCACCATTGCATCACCATCATCATCATCATCATCATCATCATCCATATCAACATCAACATCAACACGGTTCGTATACATATGTCTTTTGGAATGAGCCCTTCGCGGATGTGGTTTCTCTTTGGAATCAGCGTTTGATTTGTGTCTCCTGTTCTTTTCTGGCCACACTGTCGTGTAGCTGACCTTCAACGAAAGCATTTTGGCGCCAGGCTGCTGATGAAAATGGACGAAAAGAGAAACGATCCAAAGCTGGCGACCAATGAAAACATTCGTTCTTGCGGAAGCTTCAGCTTCCTGCAGTCATTCAGAAAGGATCACCCTGGTCAGCCCTGGCCCTTTGCACTTCAAGTGCACAAACATAACCCATCAGCTGCAAAGCTTGATGTATTAGTGACAAGTTTCATATTGTCCCTCAAAGAGATGGGGTGCAGCCTGTCCAGGCGAGAAACACGCCAAGCCCTCCATTGGATTCTGGAGCGGTGCCAACAAAACACTGTGTCCCACAGGTGAGCTGCAAGTCTGGACTTCAAAGTTTGACCAGCGCCTGGACAAAGACCACTGCATGCTCATCAAATAGATGGTTCCTCGCCAAAAACATATAAATACAGCTGGAGCTTCCCTCAAGGCAGCCTTAGAGTGCCTTGGAGATGGCTACATCCTTTCAAACCCATTGTCGATACTGTCTTTTTTTATTCCGACACTTGAGTCTGAAGTCCGATCACACAGCGTGCCGCAAGTCAACTTGGGCTCAAATAATGGGCAATGAAACTCCTGGGAAGCTAACAGTCTCAAGGGAACCTATCGAACTTCCATAGTCTAATAGTAGTGGGACTCAGCATTTCAATTCACACAAAGCCTTGCCAACAAGTGATTCAAACCGGACGCAAACAAAAATGCCTCCAAAAGTGTGGGGACTTCGGTAGTCTGGGGCTGAGGTTTACTAGAGCCTTGCAAAGGGCATGTGTTTTGGTATCAAAATGCATATGCCAAACAATCAAAACAAAACCACTACAGAGAGGATGACAGTGCGTCTCTGTATCTTTGTCATCGTTCCTTTTCCTTGTGAGAAAATGCTTTGCGGCGCTTTGCGAACCGTACTTGGCATACAGGTAGCAAGCGAGGTAGGTTGACTACAGTATTGAGATCCTGCGTAGGTAGTCTAGGGGTTGCGTTCAGAAAAGGAACAGGTCGCATCTAAGAAAGTTTGCAGCTGCTGCAAACCAACATGCAGTGGGTGAGCAGGTGTGAAATCGCCTGGTGATGTGTTGTATGGCTCAGTAGTGTGTAGTACACCTTGGTAGGCGCCTTAGCTGGCAGGCCAGGCAGCTACTATTGCTAACACAAACATTATATATAATATTACCGTTGATTTTATTCGTTTCATCATGTTTGACTACTGCTGCTGTCAATAAACTTCTGCTCCTGCTGCAGTTGCTACGTGGAGGGCCGCAGCAGGGGCTCAGCGTCAGTGCATGGTATGGCTGCGTGGGGAGACAGCGGAAGTGGGATACCACTGGAAGGGTTGGGGTCAACACTGCGTCACTTCTCAAGCCATCCAATACAATGCAATACTGCAACAACTGTCCTAAATCGTTGCCAACCAAGCCTTCTGTGTGCACCCAGCCATCCTCAGCCAGAGAAATTTGTCAGTTGAAAAAGAACATGTTGGTTTGAACGTGCATGTACGTCTTGAAGGCGGAAAGCAAAAAAAGGTGAACTAGGCACGCTGGAAGCCAAAAAGGCAAGGCGATGCTCTTTCATGCTACTTAATGACATAGTACTGGTCAGGGACGAAATCCTCTCCGACCAAACCAGCCAAAATGTGCCTACTAAGTTACTAGCCAAGAATTGTAAAGGATCTCCAGCAAACGGGCAGCTCACTAATATAGACCCAGCCCACTAGAAGATCCCTAAACGGAACACACGCAGCTGTTCCACAATCAGCTCAAAAACAAAGACAGCAAATCATATACTACACATGTGAAGAACAATACAGAGCTCTGTGGAAAGTGATGCTGCTGCCAAGTCACAGTTTCGCTGCTGCCTAAAAGGTACCAAACCTAAGCAGCTCTCAAAGCTTAGCTGCTTCCGGCTAGAATGCCACTATAGAGCCAGCAGTCAAGATTCAGAAATATGAAACATCCGTGCAGACTATGACAATTATGTGACTCAATTGCGCAAGTCAAAGCTGCTTAGTGCTTACAATGCACTCCTTTTCAACGATAAACGATAATCCTAACTCTCCGGCAGAACACAACACAAAGGCAGAAAAGCGCAAGAGTCTCGAGAGAACACAAAATCCAAAAAGTTGCTTGAGACCTGTCTCAGCACCATACGCAGGCCAAGACGTGTGTCAAAAGAGCTGTCGATAGAAACAGCTGGATGACGTTGATCACGAAGAGCACCTAAACACGGTTCAAGTATATAAAGGCGTGATTTGTCATCAAACCCCCTTGAAGCAGAACCAGGACATGCCGTACTGTACATGCACTGTATGAAAGCTGGCCACAACTGAGGCGGCTACCAACTCAGTGCTGGCACGGCGTTTCACATCATCAACCAAACGCTTCCTTGGTTTCTCCATATCGCGGCATGTGGAACGCCCTGAAACTGAATCTTCAGCATGTTGGGTTTCCCGGGGGGTTTGCCGTGAGTCGGAATGAGTTTGCAGAAGGGTAACATATGTTAAGATCATGTATGTCCATCCGCAGCCGTTTAGTAGGAGGAAATATCATGGTATTTTCAGTGTTTTTCATTGGT
>Ga0126342_10018303_pt1 | contig 12022 bp, 19 predicted proteins | sample Cyp1metagenome_FD_92528 | JGI IMG/M metagenome (GOLD analysis project Ga0126342, IMG submission 92528) | Coral microbial communities from Lord Howe Island, Old Settlement Bay, Australia - Cyphastrea 1 metagenome | ecosystem: Host-associated > Invertebrates > Cnidaria > Coral ... | reverse complement strand
GGGGGGGGGTTACTAAAATGACTAGCAATCTCCTGAAGAATCAGGTAACGGGGCTGGCCGCCCTCCCCTTTACTTCGTAAAGTAAAACTCAAGGTAGCCCCTCTGGAGCTACCTTTCGTGACCATGGGCTATTATCGATATTATCGTATCTATTCGTTTTTGAGTTCAACTTTGGCACGATTTCAGACTTTTCCCCAAATCACCCGCGGTTCGACGTCAAAAATGGCAGGCTCAGGCTTACCCCAACGGCAATTTTCTATATAACATTCTTGGACATATAGTCATCAGATTTTTTGGGTGCTGTACCTCGTTATCACACCCCAACCGATTCTCGTTGCCATTAATTATCATTATTTACCACTATTAATCACTATTAACCACTATTAACCATGTGTTTGTTTACTATAAGCCATTGGTGTTCTTCCAATGTTCCAGGTCTTCGAAAATCCAGATGCCTTGCTGCGCAAGTTCGACTTAGAAGCAGTGCTGCAGAAGATACGAGACTCCATGCGCCAGCAGTACCCCTTGGTACGGGATGTCTTCAGGCTGGGAGCTGGGATGAAGAGATGTACCCTCTGGTTATGTCAAAATAGCTATTGAAAATGGCCATAGAAATAGTGGATTTTCCCATTGAAAATGGTGGATCTTTCCATCGTTTTTTGTATGTTTACCAGAGATTGGTAGAGACCAAAAAAAACGGGGTTGATGCAAATCCTGGATTTTTACAATGTCCTGGTTGATGATGATTTTACTTTCTGAATTGGGATACTGTTGATATAAAAATATGGATAGTAACTGCTCTTAAAATTCTCATCCTGTAACTTTGGTTCACTGGGTCCATCTGGTGATGGGCCGAATTTGGAAGCCCAAATTTCCATGCTTTATCATGAGTTTCCGCATATTTCCCCATTAGAATGGCTGGCATGGCAGGCGGTTCGATGGCGACCACGATGGTGTCCCTTGGCTGATCCTACCGTCCTACACAGTACACCCTTGTAGAGCAACTGGCAAAAAGATAGAACAGTAAACTACCACTCTTCACTGCACTAGTGACTAGTGGCAATTCTTCTATCATTTTCTTTTCTGGGTTGCAACATCTATGGCCTATGGATGTGGCCTATGGCATGCCCTCTATGGCTGCTGCAAAAAAAAAACACAGCAATCAGCGGGACAGAGTTCCAGGTCCTTACAGTAGCAGAGTTCCAACAAGCCCTGGAGAAGTTCGGCTTCCAGCTGGCTCCAGAGGACTTTGGCTGACATTTGGGTCATGGACATTTCATGACATTTCACAAAAAAGGCCGTGGAGGATTTCAAGATTTTCGCGCAGCCATTCCATTTTTGGAGACATTTCCCATAGGATCCATGGTGCTGGTATATATATATGCTAACATGACTGGGGTATATTGATGGTAAATGTCACCATATATAGCATACATGGAGCCTATGGGTTTTGCTCAGATTTTCTGAAATCAACATTTTTCATGAAAGGCTCATTCCAGAGGGTAGGTGAAGGGAAAATCGTGCCCAAAATTTCATCTGGTAATCTCACATGGGAATACAACATTTCAAATTTGTAGTGGATTTTCCAACATTTTCGCATTGTCAAAATTAAATGATGATGGTATGTGGCTGGGGAGAGGCCGCATCCCTACAGGCCCAACAGGGGGGGCTGTACCTGGCAGGATGTGTTGAAGATCATGCGGCACTTCGACACACGCAAGGATGGGCAGGTCAGCTACAACGAGTTCTGCGATGCCCTGCTGCCGGGCGAAAACTCTGGGGGGATCAAATTCTTGAAATCCACTGACACATTGGTCATAGTGAATATTAGATAATATTAGTGGATAGTGAAGGTCATCATATCTTGGAAACACATTCAACGTTTTAGTGTTTGTTTCTATGATTTTCTATGTAATTGTTTCTACTTACCCTTCTATTTTATGGACGGAGACGTTTCTCCAGATTCTGTTCCCTAGGCTGGATCCAGATTGGACCACGGTCATGCTGCACACCAACCATCCTCTTGATGAGCCACGGCAGCAACACATCCCGCGAGACACGCGCAGCGTGGTATCTCTGAGATTTGATGAATTTCATGACTCTCTTTCTACCCTCTGGTTATGTCAAAATAGCTATGGAAAGATCCACCATGATTAATGGGAGAATCCACTATGTCGACTGGGTCATTTTCAATAGCTATGTTAAATTACCAGAGGGTATCTCTTTCTTGTCCAATTCATGGTGTTTAAGGGAGGTTCCCCATGGTTCCCCATGGTTCATCTTCGGAGCCGTCCATGGCCGTCCTTTGTCCAAGGACTCGCATGACCACGCCTATGCGGAACGGGCCATGGTCAAGACCGCCGAGCGCGCTGAGACGACCCAGGTACGCAAGGCGGTGCGAGAATTGGGTGATGTGCTCTACAAGAAGCCGCATCCCCAGTGGGCGCCGCTCGAAATCACCAATTTCGGATCCAATCGGCAGAAATCCGAAGAGATCCGAAGTGCCACTGGGTTGTTCACATCCTAATCTACTGTAGTCACTGTAGTTTCAATCCTTTCTTCATTTTGTTGGGAAAAGCAGCAGTTTTTGCAGGTGACCCAAGGCTCCCACGACTCCCACGACTCCATCTGGGTCAATCGAGGCATAACTTCATCATTAGAGTCCTGAAAGAGATGCAGCACATCACTCACGAGGACCGTTCGAAACCACCAACCCCAATTTTGGTGATTTCAAGCACTGAGAAAACGGGGGATCCCCAAGTCACCATTGTTTTTAATACCAACATGCTCTAGATGATATGGGGGTACCCCCATGACTTAGGAAACCTGCATATCTGTTATGATCACCGGATTGATAGGATCATCCTGGTTGAAACATGTTGAAACTGGCTGACCAAGCCAGCCACATGGTGGCAGGACCACGTTTCGGCTGACCAGATCAAGAGTGCGCTAGAGCAAGTCGGTCATTCCTTCCACATCGAGGATGTGCCTGGTCCTATCTGGTCCTCCAACTTGTGCCGAAAAGTAGGGCCTAGTATGGCACCAAGTTTTTTTTCAGACAGGGTAAGATAAGGAGGGAGCCTTCAGCTACAGTTGGTCAGGCGGGCATTTGATGCTTGTTGGAACATGTTTTGGGTGTTTTTCCGAGTGTCTAGTCTTTGTTGTTGCTGGATCACCATACCCCTAGCCGTATCTACCAAGATCAACTTGGCCAATCTCCAAAGAAAGTTTCACCTTTGTGCCCCCTACTTGAGGGTGCAGTTCCAGTGAACTAAGTGGTTATATGGGTTAGTTATATATATATACGTATATATATATATATATTATACCATAGTTGTAGGGGCCCCATATTCCAACTTAGGGGGTAAAATCCCATGGGTATTCCAATGACTAACCGCATCTGCACCCCATCTTAGGATTTATAAAATCTATATCCATTGAAGACAGTCGTGTATTCAATGTAGTCGTCCCCAGATAGCTTTAAATCATGCGCAAAGGCTTGGCTACCCCAACGCTGTGTTCAGTTTGACAAGGGTGTCGGAGCATGGTAGGGCACGGAAAAAAATGAAAAAACCATCTCTCTCTCTATATATAATTATATATATATATATATTATATATATTATACATATTATCCATCTATATACCCCATGATATTCTCTAATATAGCACCCAAGCCCATTTTTTCAGGGATCCCCTTTCGGGGTCAGGTGCAACGCGCCATTCTCTATCTGCAGCCAGACGCCGACCTGGATGCCGTGGATTATCGGAAGCTCTTCCGAGATGCCGCCGAGATGCAGCCAGATGGCTACGAGTCAAAACCCTGGTATCAATGGAAGATCCAAAAAAAATCCATGGAGATGGACTGCAGTCACATGGGGAAATCATTGGGATTCATCAACATTCTCTTCATGGATCGGTTTAAGGGAAAATTTTAACCGGAAACCATGGTTTTTACCATTAAATATGGGGTTTTCCTGTAAATGTTCCCCTAAACCAATCCATTGATGGTAGCCACATAATTGACCCATAGGTTTTGACGGCTAAACATCCCATTTCCATAGGTTTTGACCCATAGGTTTTGACCCATCCCCATGGTTTCCCCATATATTTGATGGTAAACTTCAATGGATTGAGCAGAAACTATCACCACCAGGAAATCAACATCTGTAATACCAACTATTGTGGCAAGAGAAAGGTTTCCTGTATAAAGTCCCTTCCAGATGGATGGGAAGCGGATCAGATTCACTACCGCGCTGCCCCAGGGAAGGTGTAAGATTCCCAACAGGTTTTCCGTGTTGTATCCCCTCTACATCCTCATTCGAGCCCCATGACACATCCCAAGAACACTATATGGAGGTTTCCTGAAATGGGGTACCCCCAGTTCTCATCCGTTTATGGATGGGATTTTCCAGAAAACCAGCGATGGCCGGGTTCTGACGAGGTGGTCACCAGCTTTCACGACGTCAGCGCGTCGCGCTGAGGTGGTCGTGAATGGTTTGTTTTCAAACGGCGAGCAATATGTGTCACTCATATTTTGATAAAGTCAAGGAATATGATCATGATAATCATGATATATATATATATATATTATTGTGATCGATAACATTTGATTCTTACAGTATATTTTTTTTTCGAAAAAAACATCAACAACTAGTATATTATCAATGGATTGGAGTGAGTTTTTTTTTTTTACAGGTACCCACCATACAGGAAACTCTATCTGTTTTGGGGGGTTGTAGAACATTGCACCAATGTTAAGAATATGATCTAGATGTTAAACATGGTTACGGGTTAAGACTGATTAATAGCCATTGACTATGATTTATGGAATTACACTCCGGTCATCAAATGTGGCTAGCTGGGAAATCCCTGAACTAAATGGAGCTTTGAACTGGCTTTAATATGTTTTTATATCTTTTTAATATGTTTTAATGGGTTTTAATCATCGAAGTATATAAATTTTAGTGGATTTTCCAGCAAGCCACGTTTGATGACCAAAGGGCAACTGGACCCCCCTAGAGATTTGATTCGGAAGACCATTGTTTCGTTTCCTGTAGAAAAACATCCCTAAAGAAGCCTAAAGAAACCAAGCCATTTATATCATCACAAGTCATAATAAGAACTATAATAACATGACTATTCCGTATGTATGTGATATTATTTTTTAAATATAGATCATTTAAATATCATAAGAACCTAACTATCACAAGCCAAACAAATCTCTATTCTCATGATGTTTTTTTTTCCATCTGACTTGTTCCATCCAGAAACAGGGATGAAGCTGAAACCTATGGATATAGCCACCATAAACCCATCCATTTGCCTAGTGCAACCAATCACCTTAGGTAATCATCAGCCATTGAAAAGCAGGTATATGATGAAAACAAGTGTATGAGCATTTATGGGGATATGTGTTTTTTGAGTATTTCCAGTAGTCAAACTTAAAAAAACACGAATGTGAATGGGGGTCCCTTCTGTCCCGAAGATTGAGATCATCCCCCATAACTAGTCTCAGGGTCATCTCGCAGAGCAGCCAGCAGCAGGTGAATTTGTTCGCACTGTCAGGGCTGCTCCAGCAAGGCTGGCTGAGCGGACATGGCAGTTCTGATTGGGTTTTGGGTACGCCCTTAGACCATCAGTGCTACAGCAGGTTTACCACGCACGTAGACTTATGGATCTGATAGACTTTGCTTGGGACCTAGGTTCGATGGGCATCCTGCCTCAGCTATCGTTACCGAAATCATTTTACAGGTCTCATTACATCACATACCCATGACATACCCGTTGTATCCGCTTAGATTTAGCCATTATCATTTTCTAGCTGACTATAAAACCGTAAATCTCAGCATATACCTTAACACCAACAAAGAATCTCTGATTGGGGATGGTTGATACCGACTGGTCAACTCTGGGACGGTTTGTGAGTCTCCATCCCGGAGGTGTAGGGCCGCGAAACCGCAGCTTCCCGTTTCATCCGCGTGAGTCTCAGAGACTGCTTGGTTTCAACTCTTCTTTTTTTTTAAACAAAAATGTTCCCTGTTATCTAAGCAAATTGAAACCTCCACCAGGATGATATCTGATTGAAGCATGTAGATTTTGGAGCTTCATCGTTGGAACATCAAGCGGAGATGTGACCACCGAAAGTGGGAGTGAACTAGCAAGAATAGTGGAATTGTAGAGGATCAGCAATAGTCAGCAAATACTGGATTGGAAACGAGTGGAGATGGTGGGCTAAAACTGAAAACGTTGCTAGTTGCACTTTTTACAGAAGATAATCCTATACGTACCATCTGGAAATCAAACATGGCAATGGGATTTTCGATTTATAGGCGATCTTCCCATTTCAATACTGATTTAGTTCGGGGGTTTCCCGGCCATGTTTGATTCACTCTGGCTAATCCCAAACAACCTGGAGCTATTCCGTGATCAGGTCAGCCGAAACTGTGAGATCACAGGGCTGGAAATTTCACCCCCATTTGGGGAGATGTGTGGTACCTTTTTATCAAAAAAAATATCGCAAAGATTGTCAGACTCACAACTTGAAGACAGGAGTTCAGCTTCCGAGATCAAAATAAGATGTCAACATATGTCAAGCATGTTTTAGAACATGTGCACGAGGAGTGATCCAATTTCCTGTTTCAGTTGCTGCAAAAAGCAGCGAAGCACGCGATAGTCGCTCGAGGGATAGCAAGAATTCCCAAGTCCAATGCAAACGTTCAGACCATCGACTACGGCGCGAAGAGCGCCAAGTGAAGTCGATTCTCACCCACGCTGACGTACGTGAGCTTGACCCCACAACCCAGTATGATCAGTAACCCAGGGCAACCCAGCAACCTCCATCCACCATCGTGCCGAGAATACTCTGAGGGTTCAACCAACAAGAGATGGACATCCATTTATTGAAGACATGCAAGATGATGGATGAAGTGATGAGTCTACGAATCCATTGGTTTTACAGTGACTAAAGAAAGTTACCATTCTGCGCTCCCCACTCGAACCCCAGGATTCAGGCAACCAGTGAATGTCAGATCAAGATTATTAGATTCTTGTGTACAATTGACAATGATATTCAATCAGGACAGCACAGCATTATAGAATCCGTTAAGATTACTATTTACATAATATTATCAATATTACTAGGAATCTACAATAGATGAGTTCCCCAGCCACTGTTTGATATATCCTTAGCATAAACTGCATTAAGTTGTGAATCCATTTCTGAATTGCCCCCGGTCAGGTGGTAGGCGCTTTCATTTCAGTGCGGCGAGCTCGCGGAGAGCAGAAAAAAACACCACATTGAAGCTGCGTCAGGGAACCTTGAGAATTTACTCATATCAAGATCTAATTTTCTCCAATTCTTAATATTAAGATATAAATAGATATACTAAGCATCAAGTTGTTTATGGACATGTGTTAGCATCAGATATGATCTGGAAAATTCTTCATGGATATTTTTTTATAGCATCAACAGCCTTGAAAAACAGCTAGAGATGCTCTCTGGTGCATCAAGCCGTGAGGATTGGGGCAACTCGCCACAGTTTGGGACACCAGAGAATCAGCCAATGGGATACCCGGATACCCTCTGGTAAACGTTTGCATAACTATGGAAAGATACCATGCATCAAAGGGTAAATCCATTATACATAGCCATTTTCAATAGCTATGTTAAATTACCAATGGGATATTTCATGGGAAAATCATGTAGACATGGAGATACAATGTGATACACCATCAAGAATATGCGTTTTTGGGTGTCAGGGTAGACCCCCAGACCCCAAACAACAATTTGGGGAAAACGATGATTCTGTAGCCAATGGATTTTTTGGGGTACCATGTTTTCATTCAGACAATCCCATCCTGGTCCCCCCTGCTCAGCTAAGTTCGTTTGTAACTAGCTTAGCTACAGGGGTTATGGTAAATATATCATGATATCATGATATATATATTATATTATATATATATGTATAATATGTAATTATATATTATACACAGATAGATAGAATTAGATAGATAGATACATAGCAAATGATGGCGTTGGTTCAACCAACTCACAACTGGCTGGGGGCATGGCGCACCTAAGGACCTTGCGGATTTGATCATGGGAAAAGGAGGATCCAACAAAACGACGGCAGTTTGTTGTTCGGGTTGAAATAATGAGCAATTAGCAAATGATGGTTGTTTTGAGGGGAATCGAACAACAATAAAAATTGACTTCAGCTGAACTGTTCTGCGGGAAGACAAGGACTCACTAGCCCCCGAAAAAGTGGTAAGTGAAGACCCCAAGATGATCTGTTCTGAAGTTTTCTGTTCATTTGGGAGGTTCTTCAAATTGGGGTACCCCAAAAACCAGTGGTTTTCCCTAAAAAAACAAAAACAAAACAGATGATTACCCGGGCCGCAACCGGTGGCTGGGATGACGTTGATGGATGTTACTGCAGCCTTGACACGGCTCAAGGGATTTTGCAACCCCCTCGCAAAAAAGCAAAGCTGGATTTGTCCTCCATCATCATTCATGGCATCCATTCAAAGTGAGAGATTTTTCGTTATATTGTCGAGAAGCAACTCCGTTTCTCATATCAGAGCCAGGTGGTTCTATTTTGTTTGCTCATGTCGCTTCCGCACGTCGATGACGAGGTCAGAATTACTCGAGTTTCTACGATTCTACATGTGACCGCCTGGTTGATTTTGGGGTTGTTGCGATCCATTTGCAGAGCTTTTGACACACGGATTTTCAATGATTCGGACCTTGATCGAAATTGGGTGAAATTGGTCCCCCCCAAAAAAGAGATGGTGCAAACGTATTGACATGCACACATTTCTTAGGCAAAACCGGCAAGATTTTCCTATGGGACAGGAGGGCATGAAGATCCAGAAATCCAGGCTATTTGGATCTTAAAACCACTATGCATAGCCCATTATTTTGGATGAAGGGTCCAGGAGAAAAGTTTTGGGAGGCCTTCTGCCAAACCTTTCCCAGGTTGGCTGCCCTGATGCGATAGTGTGGGACCTGAAGGATGGAGAAAGCAGAGGGGTCTCAGAATCTGGAATTCCCGAAATTAAATCCGGTGGCTTAGAAGTGAGTCAGTACATTTCTCAGTTCAAATCGTTATTTTTTGGTATCCGCCATTGGCAAAACCATCCGAGAGATTGTGAAACGCATCTTGATGGTTTCCTCCAAAATCTGTGGTGATTCTTTCTGGTTTGCAGCTGTGATTGGCCCAAAGGGGCAGGTTGGGGTCTTTCAACGCCCCAAGGATGGAAGCTTGGTCGCACAGCTTTCCCATTTTTTGTCAGCTCAATGTGAGCGCCATATTGTGTGATATCCTAGAGTATGACTCTGACGTCTTAGAATTCTTAGACTTTTGTATTTGATATCCAACAGTGGCACACGGATATCCTAGACTATAATTTTCTATAATTGGGTTTGTCTGAAAATAGGGTATATTCCCAATGAAATAGCCATTTAATAGGGATAATGATCAGCAAAACCATTGGGTTTAGGGGTACACTATTTTCAGACACACCCAATTATCTATAGTATTATCTATATATACCCTCTGGTGAACTAACATAGCAATGGAAAATGGCCATTTATAGTGGATTTTCCCATTAAAAATGGTAATTTTCCATTGCTATGTTAGTTCACCAGAGGGTATATATATAATTTCTACTGATGTCTTGATGGAAAGTGGAGTAACGTGCTTTGCTGAGGAGTACGTCTCATCAGAAGATCTGAAAGCCCTACCAAATTTGCCGGGCTACAACTTTCGACAGCCGGGCGTGCTCAGAACATCGTTTCAATCGACTGAGTCTAAACAGACCCATAGGATCCATGGTGCTGGTATATATGCTAACATTGGGGGTCTATTGATGGGATCTATGTTACCATATATAGCATACATGGATCCTATGGGAGATGATGCCAATGTTTGATTCTGAGGCGGAAGGGGAACTATCCGAGACAAAACTCTTGGAACCTGGTCAATGGCGTGCGAATAGAACAGAAAGAGGGGCTCTCACACGACAAGCCAAAGTTTGTCAAGGCCGGCCGCGGCAGAGTTCAGTGACATACCAACTTGCTGGTGACCGTGGTTTCAACCATTTTCTCAAATTTTCTGACCCTAAAGGCTGGTATAAGAATCCCCCAAGTGACTATGTGGGTCTGACCGTTTTAACGTCAAAATTGGATGGTTCATGTATCAACCTGGGTTGGAAAACGATGGGACGTCCTAACTCACAAAGGAAACACATACATCGAAACATCCCTGGTTGGTGGTTTCAAACATTTCTTATTTTCCATAATATATGGGATAATCCTTCCCATTGACTTTCATAGTTTTCAAGATGGTTATTGCACCACCAACCAGAATCCTATTCTATCCTATTCTGATATCACATGTTCATGATTTTTCATAGGTCATCCTCATGTCCCCCCATTGTTGCCTCCTTGTTCGATGAGAAAAATATGGGGGGTACCCGGTGTCACCGGTGTCATCAGCTCCATGGCTGGAAAATTTCCTTCCATGAGTTCGATGATTTGCCTAGCTAGAAACCTCCATTTATAGATTTTGTTTGGCGTTTTTTTTCCATATTTTCCAATGATTTTCCCATGATTTTCTCATCAAAAACCTCTATGAATTAGTGGATTTTCCCATACTTTCCAGCCGGACTTTCCGGGATTTTCCAGCCACAAAAATCACCAGGTGAGCAAGGCCCAGGACATGTGGAGATCGGGAAGCTTTCCAGATAGCGAGACGCGGGAAGTCTTCAAGAATGCCACCTGGATCCATGGTGTTTCCCCATAAAATGGGGCTATCCATGGGTTTATTTCATGGAAAATCCCATCCATAAATGGATGACTGGGGGTAGCCCTATGACTTAGCACACCTCGGAAACCTCCACTTGGGGATTGGGGAAAGGGGAGGCACCCTGGCAATCGAAAAAGTTGGAAGTGGGAAAGAATCTAGGAACTGAGGGGAAAGAACCTGCAGCAACTCTGCTTGGTACCCAGTTGGTACTTCACATCGCTGAATGATGAGGTTTTCTATCCTTTATAGTTACGACCCCATTTTTATAGAGTTACAAACACACTCGTGTCTGTTGAAAAAAACCGTACTATCCCGACTATCCCCCATTGAAGTTGCGGAGAAATTGGTTACTTGGATTTTCCATAGGCAATTTACTAGTACTTGTACCATTCGTAGTGCCGAGAAATAACAATGGGAAGTCAAGATCCCCCTAGAATTGGGGGCAAAAACAATGGTGTCCTCAAAAAAATAGATGCCCCCCCCCAAAAGTGAAATCGGACTCACAGAATAACTATATATAATACACACACACAATATAATTATTAATAAGTTATAGTGCTAATAGTGATACAGTATTTTGATAGAAAATCATCTAGTTATATAATACTTCTAAGTATAGTGCTAATCAATAACTACAAGTCATTTAGATAATTAATGTTATAGTATGTTATAGTGCTAAATGACTCATAGTTGATGTTATAGTTAATGTTTACAGTCTTATATATAGATATTTAATTCATCTAGTTATGGGAATGGTTTATACCTCCCTATACCGCCTATAAACATGGTGATGTCTGGGGGATGGTTTATGGCATTGTGTTACCCACACTGGTTTTAGTGCTGATATACTATAGTTATAACCATTATTTGTAATTATAACCATTCTTGAAACCATTATTGAAACCATTATAACATAGTAATATCAGCTAAGTGCAGTATAACATAGTATAACCAATTATTGTGAACCAATTAGAATCATAGTTGTGATAACTACATGATGGTTTAACCCTTATAACCATGCTTGCCATCTGGTTATTTAACATAGCCATGGACAGATCCACCATTTTCAATAGGTAAACCATAGTAATATCAGGGGATTTTTCTGGTTCCTAATTTTCAGGGGAGCAGTTTTTTTGGTGAAAAACATGAATATATACATGGCATATACCTGGTATATACTGCCTAAATATGGTCAATATAGAAGGCTTATAG
>Ga0126342_10018302_pt1 | contig 12022 bp, 15 predicted proteins | sample Cyp1metagenome_FD_92528 | JGI IMG/M metagenome (GOLD analysis project Ga0126342, IMG submission 92528) | Coral microbial communities from Lord Howe Island, Old Settlement Bay, Australia - Cyphastrea 1 metagenome | ecosystem: Host-associated > Invertebrates > Cnidaria > Coral ... | reverse complement strand
GGTCCCAGGCGGCCCGGGCTGCCCCTTTTCCCAGGAGTACTTCAAACCCAACCGATGGACGAAGTGTCAGAATGCGGACACCGAGAATCCTTTGGAGACGGTAGAGACGGAGGACAACTGGGAGTCTTTCCAAGATTGTGAAGGGCCGTTCAGATGGTGGACAGGATGGACAGTCTTTCAGGTCCAAGGGTATGAAAGGCCAACTAGTTTTCCGTGGGAGGCGACTGAACCTCCTAGACCGCCCAGTGGTACAGATAAATGTGTCCTTTTGGGTGTTTGGTACGCTTTTCTATGAAACGGGCAGATTTTGAAAACCAACCTAATTTCGAACACATGTTTTTTAAAGGAACTATTTGAACATGTCTGTCCAAATTGTCAGGTTTTGTTTGGTTTTGACCGGCTTTACATGTTTCTATATGTTTTTACTTCTTGCCCTGTCCTTCCAATTTCTGCTCAAACATAAGTTCCATGATAAATCGTGACGTGCACGCATGCAGCAATGCCTGAGGCTTAGCTTTTTAAAAAATGCATTTCTTGAGTGCATTTCTTCAGTGTGGCAACTGGGTACATGATGTGAATGACAGCTGCAGAGTTTTAACAAGTGATTAAGGTTGCTGCTCACAAACTTGAATGTTTGTGGTTGGCGCTGAGCTTGGACATTTAGTTTTCATGTGCTTCACTGGCATGTTGGCAAATTTTAACATACATGGGTCAGTTGACTCTTGGGTTTTCTTGTGTTGTAAGTTTGAGGCATGGTTGCAAGTTGTGGTGGCTTTGCTGTGGACGCCTCTTATCATTATGTTGTTTGAAATGTGCGTGGGCCGGTCTGACTTGGCAGTCTTGTGTCTTGCGCGCTTGTTCCTGAGGTTCAGTGATGGTAGTGCCCCTCCTTTTTTTCCCTTTGAGTGCTGTGTGACGCATGGCCATTGCTTGGGTTTCACGTGTCATGTGCGAAGGTTCTTGCATATGCATGTGAATGATGCAAGCCGTTTGGCTGAAGCCACTTGCAATTTCATGTGTTTGGATCGGCATGGTCGTTGTGTACGAATCATCACAAGTTCTGGCTGCTGCATGGGCAAAAGAAGCTGCAATTGAGCGGTTGGCAGTTAACCATTGTGTTGCGAGACTGCAAAACAAACAGAAGATCAACCGCAGTTGCTTGTTTGCAGAGCTTGCTTGTTGCATGTTTGCGCTGTCTTGTCAGGAAGTGCTATACAAATTGGTTTCTGTTCACGTTTGATGTTTGTAAAGTGCTTGGCTCAGGCAGCCTGAAGGAGAATGCGGAGCAGATTGGCCATTCTGTTCGACATTGTGGCCTTCGGCCATCTCTTGCAGTGATGCAGCAAGCTGTGGATAGTTCCTTTCACTTGTGCCTTCCAAGAAAACATGAAGTCTGCAGTGGCATGTCGGCAAGCAATTGTGTGAATGCATGTTGTGAAAGTGCAGGTTGTGTTTCGAACGCTTTAACGCCGTGGTTGCAATATGTTGCAATGATGTTTGTTTGTTCTTGTTGACCCATGGCCCATGGCTCAGGTCTCCGGGTGAAGTTCCATGCGAAGGCCATGATGAAATTGGCGTTTGCTTTTTCACGACTTGTAAAGTGATTTGGATGCGTTCGGTTGTGTGTTTGAATTTTGCTTGGTGGTTTGAGGTTATAGGTTTGGTGTTGAACAGAACTGCATGTGAAAGTGGTTGTGCATGGTGTTGGTTTGGAAGCATCATGGTGCAAAATTGACACAGCACAAACTCACGTGACTTGCCTGGGCAGCAGTGAATGCTGTTGGCTTGGAAGAATGGGTTTGCTGATGGTTCTTTGTTGTTCCATATGTGTGGTTGCATGTTTTGCTAGTTGCGCATACGGCAGGCGGAAGACATTATGGGGCAGACTTGACATGGATTCCTGCCCGTTGTCAGGAAGGGACATCATCCACGCGACAAGCGCATCCAGTTGATCTACCACATTGCTGGCATGACACTGCCAGGCGTGAACATTGTTTTCTTGCATTTTTTCGTTTTAACTTCGTTCAGTCATGCCTGTCCTGTCTATACTTTTTTTCCTTGCATGCCTAGCTGTTTCCTACAAGGTCGCTCTCATGATACGGCAGCTGAAGTGTCTGAATCTGATACGGGAAGTGACATGTCAGATGTAGATTCCGATGACGTGCCTTGTCTGATGTGTTTTGTGCATGTTCCGTGTGTGTTCAGGCAAGCTTTTGTAGGTCGATGTGTTCTGTTCAAGTTCTGTCTCTGTGTGTGCAGACAAGTCTTTCTAGTGTATGCATGGGGTCTTGAGGAGTCTGTGCCAGCTTCAGCCAGTGTCCATCTGGATCAGTTCAGTGCATTTGGCGTTGAATCTCCTGGCCATACCAGACCTTCCTCATCGAATTGCAGTCTGTGCCTTAGACTGTTTCAGTGAAATTTAGTTGCACATTTCCAGTGATGAATGTTGGTGTTTGTGCCATTGGTCATGGCATTGGAGGTTGGGGTGCTGGCTGAGGTCTTGGCAGCACTGTGATCACCCCACATCCCCGAGGCAAAGGCATGTACTCTCACATGATATTTGTGGTCTTTGGACTGGAACACGCTGGCTGGAAAGGTTTGGAACACACAACTGCGGAAACACCGCCTAAGACATCTTTTGTTCCAGACCGTTACTTGGCAGAACAGCGTTTCATGTTTGCATTGCGAGTGCCCCTCATGCTGTCACTCAGGAGATCGGAAGCAGCAACTTCTGCTGTTAGAACTTCAAGAGCTTGAGTTGCTCTTGCAGTTGAAAGCCAAGCGGCAGAAGCAACAGCAGGAGCAAGAGAAATCTAGGCAACATCAAGCGGTGCAACAGGTTGCGAGGCCAAAGCCAAGACCATTGCCCATCAGCCTTTCTCTCAGTTTCTCCTGTCAATGTGTGTATGCGTTTGCTTGTCACATGCTTGTGCCGCTGGTATTTCACTTCCACGTTATGCTGTGTGGCCTTCAGACCCCGACAACATGGAAACACAGCTTGAAGATACATCTGGCCCGAGCCTCAACCCTGGCCCGAGCCTCAACCCTGTCCATCGAAAAATATTTTCCAAGCATTTGTTTGTATGATTCAGTTTTCTGGCTTACATTTGCTGTGGCTTCAATTGGTGTGGTATGCTTTTTGTTTACAGGTTGCTTTGACCTAGCTGCGCCTTCACAAAAGGAACTCGTGAGCGAAGGAGCGAGATGAGGGATGAAAAGTGGAAACGCCTAACATCCCGTTTAAGCACAGGCATCATGTCCTCATGGCACACAGGGGTGATGGGTGTTTGTGGGTCCTGCATGACAATGATTGATGTCAGAAGTTTGCCTGCACACAGTGTGGAATGAACGATGTGTCGCGTGCAAGGTTTACAGTTTTTTTCACGTGTCCTTTTCAGGAAATGGTGCCCCGCCAGTTACACACACCAAGGGCCATGAAGGTGCAGCGCTGCAGATTTATTAGTTTCTGCGTAGTGTTTTTTCATGTTGTCGGCTTGAAGTTCCCATGTCTCGCCCCCAGGTGCCCTGAAGCATGTATTCTTGCGTGTTTTGAATTCTTGCGTGCATCGATGCGTGTGCATGTCATTAACTTTGTGTTTGCATCTTTTTTGGTGTGCTGATCTGCAGGTGAGGCCGAACACTCTGCCAATGATCAAGGCCAATGTCACCACGGTTCACTTTCTGAAGATGATGGTGGCATGCCTTTGCTTTGCGTGTATGGTCTTTTGTCACTTTTTGACCTTCCCACAGGACGTTCTTAGGTTTCTGCGGTCCGTCTTGAGCCAAGGCATTGCGCCGGGTGGCAAGGAGATTCCAGGTTGCAGCAGTGACGGATACTCACCAGACGTTGGTGCTGATAGCGATGTCGAAGTCGAAGTCGAACCCGTGGAGACAGATGGTGCTTCAGCCAAGTCATTTCGAATGTTTACTGTGGGTATTCAATTGGTTAAGCCAGCAGTGCGTTATGTTGCATGTCTTAGGTCCTGCAAAGGTATGCATCGAACTTGACACAGACTCGGAGGAAAGCAGCCTTGACCAAACAGTGCACTACTCCCAAGCTGACTTCTCAGGCCCGTGTCTGTTTGACCTCTCCTGTTCAATTTAAGTGACTACGATTCTTTGCAGTGCATGTTTGCTTTGATTTCTTTCCTCAGGAAGCCAGCCCAAAGCCAGCAGCACCAGGAGGTGAAGCTCACTGTGAGATTTTGCGACCCTCTGCCGCTTGGATTCATCAACATCGCTTTCAACACAGAGTTTGCTGATCACTGATCACTTGCATTTTCCCAGGTCATGTTTGTAGCTTGTCTTGTGGGATGTTTCTCTGCTTGCATGTGGCGGATGCAGGCGGAGACAGCTCCACAAGGTTTGGGCAAAGCAGTGCGTGAAGCTGCCAGAGACAAGCCCACTCCGAAAAAAAAACCTGGCAGGAAACCCAAGCAACCTGCCGAAAAACCTGCAGCCAAGGCGGCAGCAAAGAAAGCACCTGCAAAACGGGCAGCTCCCAAAGTCAAAGCAAAGGCCAAGTCAGCAGCACGTGCTCCCAAGGCCAAATCTGAGCCCCGTTGCCCAAGCAAATCTCACGAGAAGGTAGAAGAGGAATTGGCAACCAGAGGAAGTAAAAGAACCAAGGCAGACATGACAGAAGCACAGGCACTGAGAAGTCGCAAGTGCTGCGCCTTCTCACGGGTGCGGAATGAAATGTTGAAAAAAGGGGTGGATGATGAAGCTGCCAAAGAGGCAGCTCGCAAGGTTTCTCGGTTAAATGTGTCATAATTGTTTCATGATGGACATGTCATTCTTCAGGCGCACTAACATCATGAACATGCCGCTTGAGGCATATGCGGAGACAAAGTGATCATGTACGTACTGACCGACAACTGACGTTGTTTGTTGTCTACCCTCTGGGGGGGTTCTTTCGATGGTAACTCAGGGCGGTAGGCATGTGGTCCAAACAGTTGGTAGGTTGGAGTTGGGCAACTTGAAAATGCACATGATATCCCATTGCCTACTCACGCCTTGATTGTTGCAACTTGCAGTGGTCATGTTGCATACCTTCAAGTGTGCGAACACACTTTGACAATCTAGGGGGCTGCGTGTTGATAACAACATGCTCTAATTGGCTTTCCAGTCTCTTAATCAACCAGAGCTTGTGTACTTGACACCGCGTTGAAAAATGTCCTCTTGCACTTGCCATGTATTGGATATTCGCCACATGTCAGTGTTGATGCTTTGGGATTGAAATATGTATGTGCTAGTTGTGGCACTTCATTGCCAGGTATACCACCTGGCCCACCCGGAGCTTCACCGCGAAGAGTGCGCCAATATTATTCAGTCCTTCAATGTGTTTGCAATTGTTCGCAGTGAGCTGTCATTGTGAGACAACCTCTCTTCAGCAACCGTTTGGCCAGCACGCGGGTGGGTTGAAGGTAAGGATTGGCAGCCGTTCTTCTTGCTACCCGTTGGTACATGGTTTGGGTTGGTCCTGATGGATAAACATGTGGCCGTTGTTTCGTTGGCCAAGGCGGGGGTTTGCTACCTGTTGATGTCTGTCTTGGGCATACTTGTTAGAGACAATCTCGTTGGAGGCAAAGAAGGCTGCAAAAAAACGGCAGAAGGTTGGCGGTTAATGTGCGCTGTGTGTATGTGTGTGTGTCAGTGTTTGGCTCTGTTTGCCTTGGTTCCCTTGCATGGAGGCAATGTCAGCAAAACCAAAGTCCCTCACCTCACGCGGTTGCAGAAAGGATTGCTTGTTTGAATGGCATTTGCGGAGGCTGTCTTGTGCACTCTTGTCACATGCATGTCATGTTTGCTCACATGATTGCATTCTGTCAGGATGCCATCCATGATGAACCCACACAAGTGCTGAACTTACTGCAGTTGCAACTGTTCGTTTTGAAGTTACATATGTTTCCTTTTTAGCGGATTTCTTTTTTGCAGGTGTCTCTCCTCAGCCACCATGGCACGAAGGACATTTTAACGCAGTCATGTCGCACTTTTGTTTTGAACATGTGTCAGTTTGAAATGAATTCGCAGGATGCATCAGTACAAACTGTTATAGCCGGGATTGAGACACCATTCCTGGCGGAGATGGATAAGGTGAATTTGGAAGCCTGTCTTGCCTCGCATGCATGAAGCACCATGTTTAGAATTGTCTTTCCTTCTTGAGGCGGAAAGATCATCCGAGTCCGAGCCTTCTGCGCATGATGATGGTGAGACATCATCGTCATCCCCCTTGCAGGACTACTACCTCTTGGCTGTTGGTTTCCTCGTGGTGTTTGTCCTAGTTTGACGCTCTTTGCTTGCAAGCAGGATGCTGCGCCCAAAGATGCGTCAACCCCAGCTAGCTGATGCTCAATCACATTGCTTCGGTTGGTTCATACACGTTTGTTCATGTCTACTTGCAGCTGAAACAAAACCCGGCTCTTTGCTGCCCTTTTGTTTTTGGGCAATGAGGCCATTATCAAGCAGAAGGCGATGCCGACCTCTACGAAGCATAAGCCGGCACAAGCAGGAAGGAAGTGGCCGGCTCACTTACCAAAGCCGCCACCCATGCCTAGCGTGCTCGAACCCATGTCTTTACCCCCGGTGCCACCGAAAGTGCATAAGAAGCACTGGCAATGGGGCAGCAAGTGGTAGATTTTGAAACTTGACATGTTGGTGCAGCGTGCATTTTCGCTGAAAAGTGCTGAAAACATCCGAAAACAACTTAGCAGATTTGCATGTGTCAACGCTTGCACCAATCACATGTGCGTGACTGCTTGTCTGCGTGATTTGAGTTGTCCAAATGCTCGCTGCGTTCAACCCAGCCATGAGGTACAGCAGCCATGACCTCTTGGCAAGTTGAAGCGCTTGGCCTAGGCATGATACTTGATGTGACGAGATGGAACTGCAAAGAAACATGGCACGTGTGCACATGCATTATTGAGGAGTGGTTTGTCTTTTCGCAGCGTGTTTGGCACAAATGTATTCGTGATATCCATCGCATCAAAAAGATGCCTTTTTGGGAGCGGGGGAGCATCGTCCATGCTCTTGTGAATTGCAATTCTCCCAAGGCTGGAAGTCCAGTTGACTGCATCATGAACTTGCTGGTGCCTTGTGGTGCGATCCATGTTTCGAAGTGAACCATGTCAGGTGCTGATTGGATTAGTCAGGGCCCTGGTCTACCTGACTGTTGTGTTGTATACTGGCTTGTGTGCGCATGTTTGCCTGTATTGTCCCAGCCCAGGTGTTGTTGATGCAGTGGAACAGTGTGTTTGAATGGGATGGCCCTGCGTATCATTTTCTGGACATGTTCGCTGGCTGCTCCAATTGCAGTCGTGAGTGGATTGCACCTCAGTGCATGTTGAGTTGACAGGTGTTTTCAAGTGGCATGTTGTTATAAGCTTTTTGCCTGCTCACCGAGGAAAAGGAAATCATTCAATGCTGCGCGTTTTGACTTGGATTTTGGAAAGGCGGCCGGAAGGCCTTTGATCTTGCGTGTGCGCATGCCTTCTTGGCATTTGATCTTGATTTGGTGACAGGCCCAATGCCCAGGACTTCAATCGACCTCAAGGTTTTTTGCTGGGACCACAGTTGATTTGATTTCCAGCTGCTCATGGAAGTTGAAACTGACACATGGTGAACATGCATGCCGTGCGAAAGACAAAAAACATGTTATCTCAGGACAGCCTTGTTTGCATGCTTGATGCTTCACCCTGGTTGCATCTCACTATGGGGTCCGGATTGCCGGAGTTGGTCCACTGCCTCCAGGGCAACCAGCATGAGAAATGCCTTGAACAGCTTCGGTGTGGGCTGGGACTTTGTAATTCAAGGAAACCTTATGGCCAGCAGGCGGGGATTGGTGACTGATGGCTGTTTTACGTCTTTGTTCAAAATTTGCTGGTCTCAAGCTTGACTTGCCCAGGCTGGTCCTTTGCCTTCTTTGCATTCTGGCTGTCCATGGCTTCTACGTGGTAGAGCAGCCGAGGACTGCTGGTGCACATGGATTCTGCTGCGCTGGAGTATGTGCGCGCTTGAGTGCAGGCAGTCGATCCTCTTCGAATACTTCAGGTGGAGATGGTTTCAGGAGACAGTCTCCTATGTTCCTTGATTTTCATCGTAGGTTTTGGACAGAAGAAGGCTTTCTGGGTTGATGTGCGGCTCAGGTTTGGTCGGTGAATTGGTGGATGATGGCATATGGATCGCCAACGCCAAAAAGACAGACTGCTAGAAGTAACTGGCCACTTGTGAATCAACTTGACACTGGCAAATTGGCCCGAAGTGTGCAGAAGGAACAGACACAGTTTCAAACAGCCAGACTCTTGGAGGCATTGTTCTTTGAATGCATGCATGCGTGCAGGTTTTTTTTCCACTATGCCTTGCTGTGCATGCAGAATTGCGGTTGGGTCATGTATGAATATCGATCATGAGGTAAAAAGGGCAAAGCTTGGACTGGAAACAAGAATTTGAAACGAACTCAGTTTCCTGGATGCACGAAATTGATCACGCACGAAATTGCGGAATTTGCTATGTGTGGATCAAACATTTTTCCTGCAGGTGCTATCCGAGAAAATTCGGGTCTCGTTTGATTGATGTGTGGATGGCTTCACCGGAGACACTCCCAAGTTCTTTAAGGAATCATTTTGCTTGGGCATGTGCGTGTGTGTCCATGCATCAAAACCTTGCTTTCAGATGATTGCTTTCCCATGTTTTACCCCTATTGCAGGATGAAGGTCGGAACTTACCCTCACCTCACTGACCGCGAGATGTTCGATGCCTTGCCCTTGACGGATGCATGGCATGATGCGCAGGTGCTGGAAGTATGGGATTACTTGTGGCACCACCCAAAGACTAGAGTGCCAGATTCATGGCATGAGACCATGGTGAAATTTGACCGTGAGTTCAGAGAAACCTTGTGACCGTTCGCTCGGTAGAAAATCTTGCCTGGGCTTGAAGACTCGCTTTGATTTTGCCATTTTGTGGTCCCAGGGTGTTGCGCGAAACGGGCGCGAAATTGCGCGAAACGGGCGCGAAAACGCGCGAAACGGGCGCGAAAAAAAATGTGTACCACTTTACCCATGGATTTACACATTTTTTTTCGCAACCGTTTCGCTTGTTTTCGCGTCCAGTTCACCAGCTTTGATACTGCATGCTGGCATGTCTGTTTGTGTGAGGACCTTTTGTGCTCAGGAGCATGTCAACGGATTCACTAGCGGTAGGTGTTAATCTGCTTAGATTCAACACCACGGGCAGCATGGCTTCAGACCCCATGGAAAAGCAAATCCAGGCTCTGATGTGATCCTTGCAGTGTTGCATATAATATGTCCGTGCAGCCTAGACGATTGCAGGAATATCATGGTTTGTTTTGTTGCAGGAGAAGCTTGACCGGATTAGGATGCTTCAAGCGGAGTTGAATTCTGAGCCCAGTCGGCCTTTGCCACATGGAGTGGCACCTTCTGCACCAGGTGTGCAAGTTTCCTTCACAAATTCAAGAAGAGTGCATTTGTGTCTTTCAATGCTTTGTGTCAAGAAAGCAGCAACAAAATTATATATAGTACAGGTCATAGGTTCTCGGACGACTCTGATCCGGGAACGCATGTCCCTGGAAATGTTGCAGATGCTTGGATGGCACGAGTCAAGGTGGCTTGTGTTTTCAAACCGCTATTCTGTCAAAGGAAGCTTGCATTCAGGAATCATGGTGGCTCTGATATTTTTGCGTTGGATGAGCCTAGGTCAAGCTGGGGGACTTGAATGGCAATAGCAAGGCCTCAGGAACAACCGCTCCTCCTGCCGGAACTTTTGCGGACACTCTCCGAGATGATGCGGAGGACACATGTCGTTTCCACCAACTTTGGAATCTGTTCGAAGTTATGGATTTATAACGTAAATTATATTTGCGTAAGTAGGTTTATAATATATCTTATAACTGGTCATCTTGATCTTAAGCGGGTTAACTTGGTTATAACCTCAAGTTTTTTTTGGAACATTTATAAGTGGCTTAGGAGGTTATAATTTAGATAACTACAAAAGCATTTGAACTTAGCAGGAAGTTAGGATGAAGTTAGGAAGTTAACTTTTTTAATGTTTTTTGAGACCCTTGTTTGCAAGCAAGTTTTTTTCTGCGATATTTTGGCTGGTTGGATGTCAACAGCCTTTGTGTGAAAATCGACAATTGGCTTCATCGGTTCAAGTTCTCGTGGCCGTTTCGAATTGCGAGCCATGGCGGCTGCGTTGGAGTCACATGTGAGGGCAGCGCAAAAATTTTTGACGAGCGTTCGGCATCTTCCGTCATGCAAAGAAGCTCGGAACAAGCAAGTGGAGCTTGTCGCCAAGAAACTGGCAGCTAACCCACTTTCAGTGGAGCAAGCAGCCAGTCTGGTTGCGTTGTTAGATGACGGAATATGGGAAGAGCATCTGGACGGATTGAAGGGATTATTATGCCTGACGGAAGCAGGAGGCAAAAAAAATGCGCCATTGCAGGATTACTTGGCGATGCCTCACTATTTGACAGCTGCCATGTGGAAAGTTTTGTCGGAGGATCAACGTTCAGTTGCTCTGGAAAAATTGTGTCGCCACTTGAGAGCCTTAGGGTTGAAGAACCCTTCAGAGGTCACGCAGGGCATGGTGCTTTGCCTTGTGTTTGATTTGGAGGGTAAATTGTTGGGCACACAACAATGGGCCGTCACCCTGCGAGAAAAGGCAAATGTGCAAAAGTATATGAAGCAGGCATCACATGGACCTTTCTTGATCAATTTGCCACATGATCGCTCGGAATGCCCATCGGAAGTGATGCAACGGGTATTCGGCGATGAGGAGCCAATGGATTGCATTGTTCCCTACGAGGACTTGCTGGCCCGCGCCAAGGATTGGCCGATGCGCAACACGCATCGCTTTGCCCAAGGGAAGCAGCAGCACCTGGGACCTGTGTTGCCTTCCGGTGAGGGTGGCGATCTGATGAACCAGATGGGTCATTTCGTCGCTGGTCTAATGAGAGGCCAATCTCACTCTGACGCGTCTTTGCCTGGCTTGAAAATTTTTTCCAAAGAAAGGAAGGAAGAACGGAATGTTTCTGCGCCAGCTTTGGCTTTGGAGGACAAGAAAGCTGAAGTTTCCTTGGAGCCTGCAGCTGAAAGTATGGTCCATATAGATCGCAAGCCTTCCGGCGAGGATGCCGTTGCCAAGACATTGCAGGCTTTGCAATGTGAGCTGCAGGACAAACCCGCTGTTGAGGCATCTGGGAAGACGGGAAAAGGGAAAGCAAAGAACAAAGTGAAGAAGCCAACCGCGAAGAAATCGCAAGCTACAAAGAAGAAGCCTGCAGCTGCACTTCGTCGCCCGGCTGCTTCCGCGGCTAGCGCGCGTGGCACCGCGCGTGCTGGAGAATCTCGTGAGGCAAGGCGTCTGCGGCTGATCAATGTGTTTGTGCCCAAACACATACAAGAGGAGTATCGCGATGGCTGCAGCAAGTGCTATTACCGAAAGGGGTGCACAGGGGTTTTGAGATGAGCGACTAGATGTCGTACCACAAGCGCAGGCATAAAAAAAAGGGCAATTGAGATTCAAGTTGCTTACTGCATGTGTAGTGAAACTGATCTCCGTGTATCAACTCGTTATAAGTATAGAGACCACGAGCAGTGTGTGTTGATGCTCTTGATATGTGTCCGCAGCCGTTTTCAAGTGGTTCGAACCAGGAACGGCCTGTACGGGGAGGTCGCGTTGGAGGCCGGGTTTCTTTTCTTTTGGTCGTGTTTTCAGTAGTTGGGCGATTGTACAATGTATTTTTTCTGATACATTAGTATATATATATATACCTGCGTCTTCCAATGTATGCAAAATTATTGCTCTTTCAGGAATTATTGCTGCCAACACTTTTTTTTGCTCCCGAGCAGTTTTTAGGTTTCTGTCATTTTGACATGTTTTAATGCATTTCCATCAAACATTCAGCCCTTGGATTGGTGAATGAGGGCTTTGGTGAGTTCAGAATATAGCAACCCTCAAAGAACTTCCCTAGTGTATCTTGAACATTCTTGAACAATCTGTGGTT
>Ga0126342_10018301_pt1 | contig 12022 bp, 6 predicted proteins | sample Cyp1metagenome_FD_92528 | JGI IMG/M metagenome (GOLD analysis project Ga0126342, IMG submission 92528) | Coral microbial communities from Lord Howe Island, Old Settlement Bay, Australia - Cyphastrea 1 metagenome | ecosystem: Host-associated > Invertebrates > Cnidaria > Coral ... | reverse complement strand
TCTATCTATCTATCTTATCTATCTTATCTATCTTATCTATCTTATCTATCTTATCTATCTTATCTATCTATCTATCTATCTATCTATCTATCTATCTATCTATCTATCTATCTATCTATCTATTGTTTATACATATGTTTACTGTATATGGTATTGCTTATATTATTTATAGTAGTCATGTGCAGTTTCTTCCAAGGTGAAGTGCGTTGGCGCCCTCGCCTGCGTGGGCGCTGGCCGCACTTCTTGAGAAGGTCGAGAGGGAAGCCCTATGGCGGGGTCTGGCATGCCTCATAGTTGGGGCGTTGCTGGGCGGGCACAGTAGCCTTCTCTAAGGCCTGCGGATGGAGTCGGCATGTGCAAACCTCAGTTTGCAAAACTGCATAGACGATTTGTCGATGTGATCCACGCTTCTGCTTTTGGATCTAGGCAACTCTTTGCTGTTTTTCAAACATGCTTTGTTATTCGGCTTGGAATGGTTGGGCCCAGTTGTAAGTGATCCTCATTGTGAGTGTGATTGACTTGTTTTTTTAGATTGCGGCTCTACCTTTTCTATGCAGTTTTTCAAGTTTGCATTACACATTGCATTTGAACTATGCGGATGTTGCAAGTTTATGCTGCTGAACAGTGCCGTGGGCTGCGAAATATGGTTTTTCAGGTCACGCCAGGTGTTCCGGAGAATGTCTTAAAAGTTGACAGAAACGCGTTTCGCCTGCACGAAACGTCAATTTTGAAACAAAGAAATGACGATTCAAGCGAGACTACCCGGCCCAAATCCAAGAACAGCTCGAACAGGGCTGGAGCGATCTTGTTCAAAGACAGGCTTCAGCATTTCTTCCGATAAGCTTGGAATCAATGGCCCTTGCATGCATGCAGTATACGGTCAACCATGGAAAGGACCGAGCACGTTGCCAGCGGCTACGTTATTTTCCTTTTTTTTTGCGATTTCCCCAGATTTTTTCATATTTCAAATCTGAAAGGTCAAGCAAGCAAGCAAACAAGCAAGAGACTCTGACCTTGCAGGCCTGAAAGACGGATTTGATCTTCGTCGGTTGTAGGCTCAGTTCGGGCATGCTGGCGCAAATGCATAAAGGTTTCTGGGTTTGTTAGGGGCAATTTTTGGCTGCACTTTGGGTTGCTAAAACTTTTTGTTTCTGATACTGATAATGTTAGGATTTTGGAGGTAGATTTTATCAGAGAATTTAAACCTTGGTTTCTCATTCAAATAAAAAATGTTTTTTGAGGGCCAGTGGTTTGGAATCCTGAAATATGTTGGCACTCTTGAACACAGACTCTGAACGTGGCATGATTTGATGTGGCATGAGCCACTGTTACACAATTTGGCGGCGCTTGTGTTTTTCCTACATCACTTGTGTTCTTGAATTCGGAGATTGAAAAGAATACTCCTCGGCATCTCTTCTTGGTAGAGAACAGAAGAGAGCAGTTCGCATCTTCTTACCGTTGTTCAGTTTCTCGTCAACACGTGGTTCAATCTCTTCCCGGCTCGTCTCATCGCCCTCACGCCTTTTCTATATCAGGCAACCCCCTCCCCAAGAAGGGCAAGGTAACACGCTCAGTCATATTCGACAGACCTACGTCAGAAGAACAATCCTCTTCTTTTCTCTCAAACGTCAAAATCCCAATAGTTTTTTGACAGGCGCGTGGAAATATGGCCACGAGGGAGCGGCACACGAAGGCGTACACACAGAAGGCATCGACCCATGACCTTTCTGACACGCTCCGCAAAGAGTTGCCCCACCAACAAAAAAAATCCTTCAGGTGGCCGCAGCGAAGAAAGCGGCGAAAAACGCGGCGACATCCGTCCTCCCAGCATGGCTTGCAGACAGACACCTCATTTCGGCTTCGATGCTGTTGGACTAAACGGAGGCCTACCTGAACTGGACTCGTATAAGAGGTGCTCTCGGTCATACATACCAGGCACACGAGCCCGATCTTGTGCCCCCACGTTCCATCAGCTGGAACGTGGTCGGCTCTTCCAAGAATTCATTCACGTACTGAATTCGACAAGGAGCGTTTCGTCCTAAATTTTGGTCACTGACGCCTCCATGAGCGGTTTCCTTCCTTGGGCTGTGAGTTTCTATTCAACGCTCATTGGTTGTTGTGGTCCTGGTTATTTACTGAAACTATGTGGGGCTGGTCTTCAAGAGCGAGTCGTGCAACCTTTGAGGTTTGCAAAGTGGCGCAACACCGTAGATCTTCAGAGCTGGACGTCACCAATGGCAAAAAGGCGAAGAACAGAAGGCTTGGGTAAAGCTAGTTTTCTTAGGGAAAAGATGTCCCAAAAGACTTGGTCTTATAGTATGCTTGTCTTTTCGGACCATGGAGTAGAGCGAGGCTTGTAGGAATGGAAAATCAAAACTTCAAAACTCTGATCATCTTGCTCCCAGGGTTTGAACTTGGAACCTCCTGAGGGTGAATTCTCTGGTTTTCATGAACCAGATACACATTGTATAGTATTAGCAGCTTGGCCTGTGTGTTTGAAGCTTGCCTTTAAAGACGCATGGTTCCATGTTGAGGTGTCAGGCAACCATTCCGGAAATTTAGGTCCATGGATAGAGCTTCTGCGAGGCCCCGGACAGAAGAGTTGATCCCAGGACGGCAGTAGAAGCACAAGAATATAGCTGTGGAGCACAATGGAAGCAAAAGATGGCTTGCCATATATTTGTTCAGAATCATCATAGGTTGTCATGTGCCGTATATGATTGAAATATATTACTCTTGCGAGTAGCTATGACCACTAAGTCACTATGCAGGTTATTCAATCTTGTGGAGAAGTCTTTTTACATTGCAATCTTGGTCTAGCTTGATGGTCAAATTGGGCCAAGCAGCTGGTCTGTTGCAGATATGAAGGGAATGCTGATATGACTTGGTTATATGATGTGGTGGATGTGACGGATCCATGCAGATCCTTGATCTTGGTTGTGTTCTTTCGTCGAGGATTATGGTGTACGCAGTGCATAGTTTTTTGGTTTGATTATCGATCGTTTTCAGCGTTTTGTCAAGACACCTCTGAGGCTCGTAGATGGTACCTGCTGGAAATATCATCGTTTACATTCATTTATGACGTTCCATTCCCGCTTGCTGATGCGATGTGCTGCGATGTAATGCTTCAATGATGGCGGTGACGGTGACAATCCAGCCAATGCCTCAGAATCTTTTGTCACTTCCATCCTTGCAACGCAAGGTCCGTCACTTTTCTTCACAAAGGATTTACCATATCAGCACGGGTAATCTTGGTTCAGGATCTCTTCAACAACTAACAGACGAAAGGACTGCATGAGGATATATAGCTTTAAATTTCCCCTACGATGCCAGAACGAATGCCCGCATAGATGCCAGAAAGAATGCCAGAATGAATGCCAGATAGAATCGCAGAATAGAATGGCAGAATAGATGCTAGATAGAATGCGAGAATAGAATGTCAGATAGAATGCCAGAAAGAATGTCAGATACAATTTCCGAAAGAATGCCAAAGAAATGTCAGAATAGATGCTAGATTTCAGAAAGGATGCCAGATAGAATGCCGAAGAAATGTCAGAATAGATGCCAAATAGGATGTCAGAATAGTGTCAGATTATATGCCAGGTAGAATGCCCGAATAGAATGTCAGAATAGGATGTCAGATAGAATACCAAAAAAAAATGTCGAACATATATTCTTTGTATACTTCCAGATGTGATGTCAGTAACTATGACAAAATAATTTGTCACGGTGGGGATCGCTCGACGTAAAGTATTTTTTTCGCAAGATTTGGTTATGAGTCAAAACCCTGGGACGCAAACGGACCCCAGAATAGCAGGCCAATGGATGGTTATTCCCCCAGTCATATGGTAATAATCGGTTTTGACCCGTCCCATATAGAACGACGGAAATTTTTGCAGGGGATCTATGCGGCCTAGCATGCCGTGGGATAACTGGGCTTATGAATGGTTCTTGATTTAGTAACCAACTACTAACTTGGATGACGCTGATGATGCTGCCAGATATCTGCTGGATCATGCTTTGGGTTCATTTTGAGGGTTGTTAATTGGCAAACCCTGGTAATTTCAAAATTTAAGAGAGCAGTGGCAATGAAAATCTGGGAATCCATCAACAATCATGAACATCCACCCCTTACATCTGCATTTGTAGATGATTTCCTCATGAAAAAAAACCAATTGCCATGTTAGACTTAGACTGATGGTAATTCCTTTTGATTTTTTGTCGTTGGAATGGATCCATTTACCATCCCTGGTCAGGTTGACTTTTTGCACGCACATGATATAGTCTGAATCCCCTCCGGTAGTCAAACGTGGCGGGTTGGAAAATCCCCTGTCAATGGGGGTTTTAGTGGGAAAATCAACTATTATATAACGATTATAAATGCAGGATTTTCCATTGCCACGTTTGATTACCGAAGGTATATGTAGAATATGTGACCGTGATGTGAATTGACGTAACTGACATTGACATCCTTTGTGAATTTGTGACCAACGCTTTGTCAGATTTGTCAGATTCCTGGTCAGGCTTGCAAACACTGCGACGATTCAGACTGCAGTAGCGACTTCTGGTAGGGTTTGGACATTTTGGGATACGGAAAAAAATTATGGTGGCCTTAATCTCTCATGAACGCCATGTAATTAATGCAATTCTATGTTGTACTATACATATATAGAACATGATGTATATATTTGGGGGTTGTCAAGGGAAGGGATGAGCGATGGATTATGAATCATTAGCAATGGCGAAGACTCAGTTTTCGCTTCAGCCCTCTAAGGACAGTAGTCATGATGAGCAGTGTGACATTTGCGTCATCGCCTAATGTTGGCTGAGCGACAGCTTGCTGCTCCACGGATCGCAAAATGGCCGCCAGAGTTACAAACAGAATCTTATTCCTGGATAAATTGTAACGATCGAACTGTCGGACGTCTGCAAATGATGCTTTTGGGGGGAATCATCCCCAAACATGGCCGAACGTTTTGAGGTTGGGGAATTGTTTGGATTTATCCAGATAACTGGAAAGAACAATTGGGGACTCAGGGACTCAGCGGATTGTTACACTGAACCTAGGGACCTCCAAAATCTGTCCAAAGATGGGTTTCCAATGAAGCAAGTTGTAGTGTCATGTAGCGCACTGTAGTCATCGCATGCCCCAGCACAAAGTGGCTGAGCACTACATGAGGAAAAAATGGACGAAGTGACTGTGCCGAGTTCAAGGTTTGGAAAGACTATTTGACATGGATACCTTGATGATCTTTATATTTTTCAAGACACAAAAAAACGCTGTGTAGTATCGTAACTTTACGAGACCATACAGTAGCTGTTGGTCAAGAACTGTTCTTGGTTCAACGCAGGGGGTTGGTTTGTGGACTGTCTAATTTGGGTCTATAGGATACCCCCAAATCCCCTGGTTTATTTATATTGGTTTATCATCCTTTTCCCAACATAAAATGGCTATCTTTTGGGATAAACACCACATTCTTCAGAAAACCACATCTTTTGGCTAAATCATCAGTGGGCCATGGCTTCCAGTTCGCAAACAGTGAATCCCATCCCCCCGTTCATATGAGTTACCCTCTGGTTATTTACCACTTTGCTATGAACAATGGCACATTTATAGACGATTTATGATGGTTTACCTATTAAACATCATGATTCCATAGCTGCCGTAGCTACTTCAATTCGGGTGCACCCCAATTGTATGATCCCAGCCCAAATATGTGATGTCATCCCCTACTTTAAACCATGATATTTCTTGGCAAAAAGTGAGCGAAGCGCCAGGTTCTGGATGGTCAGGCCAGGGCTTGAGGTTTCAAACTTGGCCAGGGATTTCAGTAGTTAAACTTTAAAACAAAACATGCTAAGATTCAAACATAGATCATTTACTGCTTGTCATAAGTTAGAAGCCACATCTAGTTTATACTAACATTCCCCAATGTTTATACTAAGGACATATGCAATTTTAAGAACGTCAGAGGCTCAATATTTGAATAAAGTTCACCACCTACTATTCAACATAGCATGTGACTTAAAATAAGTTAGTATCTCAACATATTTACACATAGCTACATGACACATATATTCAGAATATAATCTTCATCAGGATAGAGTATCCAAACCATTAGAGTGGTAGAACAAGTTGGAATATAACACGGAACAGTTGGCGAGGCCCAAACCTAACATCGCCCAAGAATCATGAAGTACCTGGAGTTCCAGGTGTATACAATAAATTACAATCATAGGTACTAATGTAACTGGGAGTCCCTAAAGTAGTGAACATATCAAGTGTACAATATATATATATATTATCCGAATGGATTGTAGCCACACATGTAGATTTTCGGCCTTTTGTGACATTCCCAGATTGGTGTTCTACGATGACATATGCCACAGTCACAATTGGTTAACTTTCGCAGCTTCCTGGAAAATGACTATTTTTGCTGGGTCATTCATCCACAGGTGGATAGGCTTTTTAATCCCCAATAATCCACAATTGTGTGATGTTCCAGAAAAAATGTCTACTTATGATGGGTAAACCGCAGTGTTTGGGTAGCTTAAAACTAAACTTTCATTTTTTGATATCTGTTGCGACGGGAATACTTCCAAAGCAGCTATTGTAATTAATAGCTTATTTCTCATACCCCAAAGGTGCATTACCCCTATACATCAACCATCATTGGGGAACATCAACATCAACCATATTCATCAACATCAACCATATTCATCAACCATATTCCTCACCCATGTTCATCAACCATATTCATCAACATCAAGCCCTATTCACCATCTTTAATTGTCTTTAATCCATATGTTAAGCCATCTGGGGTCTGGAGGTTCCAGAGCCCCTTTCAGGCTGTGGCAGCGCGCTGGGTCTGGCAACGACTCACTAAGCAGTTCCATGGCCGATGGACCTGCCATGGCCACGGCGGCCACGGCGGCCATGGGGTTTCGCCCAAAATCCAACATTTTACGAATCCAGGGCCTATCACTAAAGTATAGTCAGTACTGGGTCAATATAGTTCACTAAGTATATTTACTAAGCATAGCCAGTATAGTTCACTAACTCCATGGCCGATCTAAGTAGAGGGATAGTCCTGATTTCGCCGAGCCAACTAATTTGGCCAGGTTAAAGGGTTTGACCGTTAGACATATTTAGATATGACATATTTGAGAAGATTGAGTAGCAGCATGTTGGGATATGCACCAAGGAAGATGGGTCTGAAGCATCAAACACGTGGTGATATGGGTGTGAGTCAAAACATAACTGATGTTGGAGGATGAACGTCCAGATCTATCCAACTATTTTGGTGTGAACTGCAGGGTGTCACTGGTTGATCACCACTGGATGTGGAGGTTACCAACCATGGATGGAGATACCCTCTGGTAAACTAACAGTTTGCTATGGAAAATCACCATCTTTAATAGGTAAATAAACTATAAATGGACCATGTTCAATAGCGATTACTATGTTGTAGTTTACCAGAGGGTCATTGTCCTTGGGTTTCCCCATGTTCCACATCTGTATCCTTGGGGCCGGTGACCGGTATTGACCCCTGCTGGATATCATAGGCTTACCCTCTGGCAATGACTAACATATAACTATTGAAACTGGCCATGTATAGTTGATTTACCTATCTTAAATGGTGATTTTCAATAGCTATGTCAGTTTACTAGAGGGTAGCTACTACTTGGTTTTAGGGGAGATTTCTCCGACTCGTTAAGGAAACTCCTACCAACAAACCAGTACAGTAACCCCGCAGAAAAAGATCATTTTACCAACATCTACCCTCCGGTAGTCAAGATGGCAATGGAAAATCCACCATTTAGATGGGGTTTCCCAGCTCCCAGGATTTTCCGACCAGCCACCGAAATGATTACCAGAAATGACATCCGATTATATTCCTCATTAAATCCCATGAAAGTCCCATGAAACCAGCGTTTCTATCGATTTCTAATGGTTAAACATGGTTAAACCATCATGTTTCCCATATCTTCCCATATTTCTCCCATGATATCACCTTCTTTGTTGTTTGGTTGCTATCTGAATCAAGAGATGATAGAGATGACCATGCCATGTCTTCCATGTCCGAGGCCTCCGGAAGCTCACAACCTTTGGGTGTGGCGCCTCAGAGGCCATCACCTGCTGGCACATCTTAGTTCTGAGTTCTGACTAATTATGGGCCTGTCTTGTCTACAGGAATAGCTATTTTCTGTAGGGAATATGATGGGTGAACCGGTGGATTGACTGGGGCACCCTCTTTTCGGACAAACCCATATCATGTTCAAGCTTGGTGGAGTAAATGTAGGCATTTTGACTTTGCCCATTGTCTGTTTTCCGGGAAGACTGTTCTCCAACACCTAGACTTTTCAAGGGCCTTGCTTCACCCTCAATCAGCCAATGCGATTGTAGCATAAATTGCGTAGAATCAACTGTCAGAGATTTATAGAAAACTCCGGAGAAGAATCAAAAAACGATAGAACAATAGTATTTTACCCAATAATCTTGGTGATTTTGGTAGGGTTTTACTCCAATTTTTCTAGTTGCTTTTACCCCATAAAACCGGGCTGCTTTCGTCTCGTGAGGTCGAGTTGACCTCATTGGTGTCTGAGGAGGAAGCCTGGCTTGGCTGGTTATGGTTGGAGACCCCAGTCGATGGCAGGGTTCAAAGATCCCTCTGCAATGAGAGGAAGTCAAAAATATGGGAGGTTACATAGGCATTTGACTTTCAAAAATGGGAGGTTGCATAGGCATTTGACTTTGAGTGGTTCCTGTTTTGTCAAGAGTGGGACATCATTTAAGTTATAGTTTCTCAGGTTTATGGGAAGTTTATTTTACCGTTCTGGCTGGTGGAATGGTAAGTTATGTTTCAGCAAGAGTGGAAAAAATGAAATGGGGGGCTTTAGTGTGATTCATATGAATCGGAGAGAATTATATACATTGGATGAAATAGTTATGGCGGACACTAATAGAGACAGACCCCAGCAGGGTGTTTCTTTGGTATTTTCATGTATCTTCAAAAAATATGGATAACCCCTAGGACACATGGGCTTATTTCTCCTACGAATATGGACGACCAGTGGAATCCACTGATTCTGGTCGACATATCTCCCACCTGGCCTCTTCGAGTTCCGGCGGACTCTCCGATGCAACCCAGATCAACCCAACTTACACTTGGCTTGGCATTGATTTCAGGATGTTCTTCTTTTTTTTTCAGAAAACCATTTTTAATTGATGTTAATTGTTTTTACATCTGAATGTAGGGGGTCATGTAAATTTTACAACCAATTCTTGGAATTGACCTACCATTCCCCAAGGTTTTTTCCAAAAACCAACTTTCGTCCCATCAAGGGCCAACGTGGCTGCACGCCTAAGACGAGACGTTCCCTTGGCCATGTTGCTGGCTCGTTGGGTGCGCCCATGGGAGTTGACTACGGTATGGGTCATTTCATGTCATGTCATTTCTGAACGACCCATTGGAAGCACAAAATGTCTGGTCATGCCTAGTATGAAACCAGGCTGGCTATTTTTAGGGTCAATACTTAGGTGGGCCATGGGATTAGCTAATTGGTTAGTAACTGGGGATATAACCCCCAAACAATCCCAATTATAATCCATTTACGAAGTAGTTAACTAACTCCATGGCCCATCTAAGTGATCAAAATCTGATCCCCTGGGGGTCAGAGGAAAATGCCGCTGGAGGTGGCCGTGCTGCGGCCGGACCTGGCCCTACACTCGGGGCCGCTGGGGCGGCTGGCCGCCATGCTACGGGACCAGGCGCGGCTGATCGATGATCTGGGGAATTTGAGGAGATGTGACCATCAAAAATATGTGACCATCAAAAATGGGACAAACATGGGGATTTTACCACAGAAACCATGAAAAAATGGGGATTTTGCCAGGGGAAATGCGAGATTTGGAGGTTTTAGCATCAACAAATTGGGATTGAACCATCAAACAATTGGGAGGTAAGAAACATAATCAGCGGTTGCTTAGATTTGAATCTGAAGGGGCTTCAATGGGTCCAAATGTTTAAGGAGCTTTCACCATGAAAAAATGGTATAAAATGGAAACCCAAATCTTGAATGATTATAGTTATAGCCTATCGCATATTATCAAGTTTATTAAGTTATACAAATAGAGCACGGGGATTTCACCACAAAGGGATTGATATGATTTGCAACCAAAAAGTTACTATTTTTTAAGGGAAAACACAGAATTTTGGAGTACATATGTAGGCAACGGGCGGATGATCGGATGATTAAAAACGACATTCTCGAATCGTGTGGAAAATGGTCTCTCTCTCCCATTTTAGTCGATTATGACTTCATTTTAGTTGGTTATGAGAGGTTGTAGTTTGCTTTTAAACAACTAAACCATGTTCAAACGTATTGAACAGGGTGAACATGTATGAAGTAGTGACAATTAACATTTGGCAATTCAACATAGCTATGGAAGCCATGGCCCATTTTAGATGAATGAATGGTCTTTTAAACATGATGATGTTCCATCGCATTTTGTAACAAATTGCCAGAGGGGATGATCTTAACCAGCTTACAACTGGCGGGCCTCACCTTATGTCAATGGGGATATCATCCATCCATCTAGCTGGCCTAAGATGGAGTTACCCTCTAAACTAACATAGCCATGGAAGTCACCATTTTAAAGAGGTAAATCAACGAACTAAATGGTCATGTTCCATAGCTATGTTAGTTTACTATAGGGTAGAACCACCCATTAACTTATAACAACATATGTTGAACCTTATAACATCTTATAACCATGTTCCATAGCTATGTAAAAACTACAAGACTGTTGAGCACACTTCTGATGCCCGTTGTGGTTGTGTATTGCCCGACTCCGTTCTCAGGAGTCGGGCGTCACCTCGCGTAGCGCGCCTTCGCGGGGGAAGACGCATCGACCGGAGGAGCGGTGAAGCTTCGAATTTTCCATCGGGTTCCCAGTTGTAACTCACTTGGAGGATCATCCCAGTTGACAATTGGTTAGGAAGTGGAGTTATAACCCGCTTGTAAATGAGATAACCCTAATTAAATTAGTTAATTATATATATAATATTATAATTATGATATAATATTATATATGTATATATTATATTGTTTGGGGATGTTTGGAGCTACCCTCCAGTAATCAAACATGACAATGGAACATATCCCATTTATAGAGGATTTTCCCAGCTATAAACTTTCTTTTATAGAGGAGTTTCCATTGCCATGTTTGATTACCAGAGGGTGTTTCCAATGGAATGGCATCACCTTTTGGACACCCTATTGTGGAAAATAACGGTTCCTAAATCATATTTGATTAACATGACTATCATGATTTTTCCCACGGAATTTGCATGACATGGTCATTTTGGATCATTTTAGCGGATATCCTCATTTTCAGACGCGACAGCGAGCGGCAGCTAGAGTTTCTTCTTGATTTAGCAAGGGATGATGCTGATGTTGGGTATATTTCCCTAGGAAACTGGGCCATTTTGATGTCGATAGATATTCCAGCACAACGGAGCATATGGCACAGGAAGGCACAGGACGAACTAGTTTTGATATATATATAATTATATTTATAGATTGGATTCTATGACAATAACGAATACATCGTCAAATTAATATGCATCAAACAAATAGTATAGATGATACAAGTGACATGTAGATAATCATATGAACAGCAAATATTATATTAGATATGTAACCTGGATGAATGATAATGATCCCACTGTGACGTCACTGGAATGATGGTTAGGATTCCAGAAGTCATCCGGCCGTATGAAAAAAAGTCATTTTCAGGTTAGTGATGTGTTGATATATATGATTTATACATCCCCCTTACCATTTCCACTACTAAAAGGGTGAACACGTGCTTGGTACCATCCTCTGATTCGTAGATAATTCAAGCAAAAAAAATGGACCCGTGCACCAGTTTTTGTAGTAAAAGGGTGTGCACTGTATCTTGTAGCGGCGTTCCATTTTACACTCATAAATCGGAAACGCATTTTGTAGTGATTTA
>Ga0126342_10018300_pt1 | contig 12022 bp, 12 predicted proteins | sample Cyp1metagenome_FD_92528 | JGI IMG/M metagenome (GOLD analysis project Ga0126342, IMG submission 92528) | Coral microbial communities from Lord Howe Island, Old Settlement Bay, Australia - Cyphastrea 1 metagenome | ecosystem: Host-associated > Invertebrates > Cnidaria > Coral ... | reverse complement strand
TCAATCACCTTTCGATCCATCAGTGGATTCGCTCTGCCATCCCTGATTCACAACAACCAACCTTTCCTATAGGTTTCCTATTTTTGAAACTTCCGCCACCGCCTTGTGCGGTACTACTGGTAGTACTAGTAGTAGTAGTAGTAGTAGTAGTAGTAGTAGTAGTCGTAGTAGTTGTTGTTGTTATTGCTGCTGCTGCTGCTGCTGGTGTTATTGCTGTTATTTGTTGTTGCAGTTGTTGCTTATTTTGATTCTTGTATATTTTGTTGTGGTTGTTTTTGTTGCTGTTTTTTTTATTATTCTATATTTTGCTCTTGGTGCTGTTGGTGCTGCTGCTGTAGCTGTTGGCGCTGTTGGCGCTGTTAGTGTTGGTGCTGGCGCCAGTGCCGGTGGTGTTGTGTTGGCTTTATTGTTGCTTTTTTGTTGTTGTTTTTTGTGGTTGTGGCGGTGCTGGTCGTTGTTGTGGTGGCGGTGGTCATCATAGTCGCCGCCGTCGATTTTGCATTCTTTCACTTTGACTTCATTGAATGATGCACTACTTTGTGAGTGCAATGCCTACACAATACATGTAATACATGGTATCATTGGGGTGGTTGGGTTGGATCGGCGCGGTTTGGATCGGGACAGTATAGATAGCAACTTTGCGGGCTACCACCATCCCGACCATCCCGACCATTTATACATGTTGATCCGGGATCGTCTTTGATTCTGCGAGGCTGAATGTTTGGATGATTCTGGTGACGTTCGACTCGATAGTGGATCCAGAAATTACTCGATAGATCTCGACAGTATCAAACTGCAGCTCCATCAGACCAGCGTTTTGCTTCAGATTTTGCCATGTTTTGCTCTGCAAATCGCAGCTCCATTCACAGATCGCAGCACTTAGGTACCAAGCAACCGGGCCAAAACTCCTGCCGGATGAAGAAATCGAATTTCTGGGAATCTCATGGAATCTCATAAGATCTCGCAACGACAAAACAAGAGATCCATAGAGATCCTTTGTGCACGTTGCAACGACTTCTTTGAACCAGCGGAAGTCTCTAAGGCCGGAAAGGTGCTCATCTTATTCTAGTCACGCCAGCACAAGCGGAAGAAATCCGTCACCGCAGGAATATGATACAATGATACTCCAAAAAGAATGTACCCGAGAAATCAAACAAAGATCAGCACTGAACAGTGCACTGAACAGTGCACTGAACAGTGAAGTGCGTTGATACTCCGTCAAGTGCGTCGGACAATACAGGTGGACCCAAAGCCACGACAAATGGCGACACGGTTTCACTCGGTTTGTCACTTAGTGCATTTTAGTGCCTTAGTCATTGGAAATGGTCAATAGGACAGTACGCTGTCACGCTGTGCTGCTAAATCTTGGAACTGGAAGTCCGGAAGCGTACTGGGAGTCACTACCGGCCTATCCTTACAAGACTAGATCGCCGAAGGAACACTGCGATGTTGTTGGTTTGGCACCGCTTGTTGGTTTCTGTTGGTTTGTTGGTTGTGAATTGGAGAATTTTTCGTTTTTTTTTTTCAGGAAAGGACATCCAACTCCAAAGCTCGGAATGTCCTTCTCAGGGTCTCTGTCCTGGAGGATCGACTGCATTTGAAGTACCTCAGAGATTTTCAATATTTTTAAAGGCGATTTATCAACGCTCAGTAATATCCAGTTAGCTATCGGAAAATCCCCCCTCGCAATGCTGATGGGTCCCCTTGGGCCCCCCTGCCATGGCCACGGTTTGCTCATCTGCTCGGTCCACGCCGGAAGAGGCATCCGCCAGGATGAAGCACTGGTCATAGCCTAAGCCAAGCAAAAACGGCCAAGAAACTCTAGCCACAAGAACCAATCACAATCACAATAAACATAATATATTAATAAGCATAATTGTATATATATATATATAATGATAATCTAATATACTTCATATAACCAGAACGCAGCCCAAAATTCGGTGATGTGAAATCTCCACCTCTGCGATGCCTACAAGTATGTAGATGTATGTAGATGTATGTAGTATATAATTTGTGTTTTGGGCACGTATTGAAGCTCTTCCGGATGCGAACAGATGTGAGGAAACCACGCCATAAACTTCTAAGGCTGCGTGCTGAAAGATCTTTGCAGACGTACCGCACCAAAAGATCAACAAAAATGAACAAAGCATCTTATGTTGTCCACAAAAAAGGGCTCACAGGTCACCAATCTTTGAATGACTGGCCAAATGTACCCAGATAGCCCAGCAGCTTTCCAGTGGAAGTTCCTTCAATCGATACATAGAGGTCATGGCGTTGGCTGGTGTGACCTCAGGCCAAAGAAATCCGAGCGCATCATGTCACAACGAGCATCACGCAGCGTTGGGATGTTGGGATGTTGGGATGTTGGGATGTTGGGATGGAAATCAACCAGATTAGAAACCACAAGCGACCGGCACCGCTCGAAACAAACCACACAAGGTTGCAGACTAAAATCAAACACAATAGAGAGGTGACCAACAGAAAGAGAGACGTTTCACAAACCAACCTGATGGAAAACTCTGACTGATGAGGTAAACCCAAGAAAAAACAATCTACAATCTTAGTTTATTATTGGGTATACCACTACTTGGGATGATTTAGACCATGCCCAAATGCCGAAATCATTGGGGATTCTTGAATTTTTGGATTTCCCACATCGGTTTGGGCGGACCTAGACCCTGGAAACGACGCTCGCTACCAGGCAATGTAGACTTTGGAGACCTCAATGTTTTCAAACTGACGCTCTTGCCTCGGAATCGAGATGACTCGACTTCAATGGCATCAAGTCACTTCAGTACCTGCCTTCCACATACTTCGTGACTGGAGGTCAGGTCATTCGTGGTCATTACATGCCTTACCGATTTCACCGTTTTTTCAGCAACCAACTAGTAGTAGTAGTAGCAGCCTTCTGCGTTTTAGCAGCGGTGAAAGCGGGTCAGAACTACACACATCATCAACTCCATGGTACCAGAAGGTTCCCATGCAGTAGGCCTATCACCCAGCCTTAAACCGCTAGCTCTCACGTTGACTTTGATGATGAAACCGATATCATGTGGTAAACCGTTTTTTCACATGTGGGGATGGGTCAAAACCCTGGTACCTAGTGAACCCCAAAATAGCTGGTAAATGGATGTTCATCCCACTAAAAATGGTATTAATAGGTATTGACCCATACCTATGTTTTTGGTTCCAACATCACCTTGTTTTTCAGCTGGCTGGTAGGGTTGGGCCTGCGTTGGGCATTCTGCAGGATCTCTTGAAGTTCCTCTTCAGCGAGGCTGCAAAAGATCTCCTGGGCGATGCAAATCGATGTGTGGATATGGGGTATGAACGCTCCAAAAATGCTCATTTTATCTCATTTTCACTGGGACGATTCTGATAAACCATGTGGTGAAAGGTAGGTTTAAAACCTGGCGGAACTCAAGAAATGTGGGGATCGCTTTAAAAAGAGTTGTCCTTCGGGAGAATGATCTCAGATATGCCTTCAGTCCTACATGTGTTTGTTAATATGTTTGTTTATATATATATATTTATACACATTATACTAATAAGAAAAAACATATGAACATCATCATGGTCACAATTATGATAATGATAGTTGATAATAATGTTGCATGCTGAACAAAACGATCCAGTATACTATTGTGTAACTAAAAATGATATACAAACATGCATAACAAGGTATAATGTTGTGAATATATGTGTGCTGATGTCAAATGATGGATGGTTTTTAATGTACATCTTTATCTAATTTCAATCTACATGTATAGTGAAAAAATCTGCAAAGTTGATGCAGTTCTGGTGCCCCAATCCCCATCCACGACAGGCATCTACTTGAGAACCTGGACCAGCCATCTCATCAAGGGCGAACCTGCAGTGCCAGGTTTTATCAGGTTGGCGTTGGGGTTTCACCGATTCTCCGTTTTTTTGTCGTCATTTAGGACTTTGCCAACTGGGTATGGATCAATACCTATTAATACCATTTTTAGGGGGATGAACATCCATTTACCAGCTATTTTGATGTTCACCAGGGGTACAAGGTTTTGACACACTGCCAACTGTAAAATGGCCAATTTACAGATGATGAAATCTGATTTAGCTATTAACATGGGTGATAATCCAGTTAAATGATGTTACCAAAGGATACAAAATCCCCCCAAACATGCTCAAAGTCTAAGTGTCCAATGGTTACCGGCCGAATGACAGAATGGCACATCCAAAGTTGCGGTTTTCAGCACCGTGAGCACCGAAGAAAAGCATGGCCTAGTTGATTATGGGCCCATGGGATTTTGGTGTCTCTCGAATAATTGTAATGGTGATATATGGATACGAGTATCATATATATATGTATATATATATATATATATCAATAATTCATCTAACGAACATGAAATGTGATTCCAAAACTTCTCTGCTTGATGTCTCGCTTGATGTCATCATTGAAAACACCAAAAGCCAACTTTAGAAGCACTGATGACAATCTCAAACACCGATACTAAGCCAATCGATATTACAGTACCTGCCCTTAGAGTTCAGTGTTGTTTCATCACTTCTTCGAAACTTTCGTCAGTCAAAATCCTTGCAAAACCCCTTTCGCAACCCTTCCGTGCCGTTATTTTCTGAAGGATTTCGCATTTCTATGAAATTTTGCCTCTGATCATTTGATCATCACTGGTCGTTATTCAGTCGTTATTCAGTTGATGATTCCAATGATGTCACTGGGACTCTCAAAACATTGGGATGTCACCCTTCGACACGCCTTCACAGTCTCCCCATCATTGGGATTTGCCTCGCGCCGCATTCCAAATTTGGGGTCAAACATGGTCAAGTCCCAAATAACATCAACTTTTTTACATCAACAATAACATCAAATATCCAACATATAACCAACATATATCCAACATATAACCAACATATAACCAACATATCTAGCTAGATGTGGGAGAGTCAGCTTCAAACTCTCAGGTGGGGCTTTAAGATGCTGTCAGATGGCTGCCTTGCTTGCACAAAAAGGTGCCAACCTTTTCAAGGTCCTTCCGATTACCCTTGCTTTATCTATGGATTGACATCCAACCCAAAAATTTGCCATTGCAATGGTACAAAGGAGAACCACCACAGCAATCCAGCTTTCTTCATCTGAGCATTGTTCACAGCCCTCATTCCATTCTACTGTTTGATTGTGATAATTCTCAAAATATTCGATAGTGTAATCCCCGAACCAATCATCAACCAACAGGGGTTTTGAAGACTGCTCATCTGGGGTCAACGTCCCCCGATCCATCAAAGATTTAAGTCAGAACTGGGGCGGCCTCTTGAAAACTTGCTGCAGCACGCTGCGAGGACCAGGTCGCATAGTCAAAAAAGGGAGCAGAATCAACTGGCTGCACCTGGAACTGAAAGGGAGGGAGCATGCTCTAAATAAATAAATTAAATAAATAAATAGAGAGTGTATATATATATATATACACACCTGTGATTATAGTTACACATATTATCATGCGTATATAGATGATTACGTGTGTATACACACATATATATATATAATATATATAGATTTACATGTATATGTGTTTGCACCTGTATGAGTTTGTGTAGGCACACGCACACGCAATCATATGTTTGTATGTATGTAGGTACGCAGGTACCTATGTGCGCAGTACCCTTGCAGACAACGTACTGTCATGCGATGTATCTATGTCTATTGTTTATGACTACATATACACATATACACATGTAAATAAACATGTTTTTCCTGCTTTTGCTGAGTTTTCACAGGGCACAGCATCATCATCATCTGCCAAGAGGATCACAGAATCCTGGTGCAATGAGTCGAGGACAATGTCTGCAAGGCGAATGATAGGCCAATGAAATGAATGAAACGAATGAAACGAAGTGAAAGCATGGTTCCAAGTGGTTCCAAGTGGTTCCAAGTGGTTCCCAATTCTTGGGCCAACCTCTGGGAATCCAATTTCCGGTCCCAGTCCCTCAGTCCTCAGGCTGCACTTCATACCTTGGCCGAACTTTCTGGCAGGTCGTTGGGTGCCACAAGAAAGGCCAACTCAGATGTTCCAAGGTTCCAACCCCTTCATACTGATGTGCCACTTAGTAAGTCACTAAATGGCAAAAACTGTTCAAATTCCATATAAAACTGGGGATGTTCCATATATACATATATATATATATATACACATACATAGACATATATATATATATATATATATACGCATATATATATATACGCATATATATATATTGCACACCCAATGCCTGCCAAACACAGTGCACCCCCTTGGCACAGAAATTCCGACAGGCCGCGACTTGTCTGGATTCACCAAGTAGGTTCCATCGGCCATGAGGACCCCCAAGGGTACCGTGATGGGAAACCAAAATGGAAGCCTCAGGGCTTGGGCTGGATGCAGTTCTACCATTTTTATCCTCCGGTGAAAGACCTTGACCATTTTTTTCTACCTGTTGCCTCCCATTTTTTTTGGGCTGTTGCCCCGCTTGATGTTGTGATCCCATGGCAAGTTACTGTTGAATCAACCCCTGCAGATCCTCTGGATGGGAGCTGCGTGAGATATTGGTTCCAAAACACCTGAAATCTGCAGTGTATATACTCCCAAATTAACATAGACCCTGCCAAACAAGTGGGATTGGCAGATTACTTTCCGCTCGAACATGTTTATGCTCAGGGTCTATGTTGATTTGCTGGACTTTTTTCAGCCTCCAAAACATCTGTCCCCAAATCCCGAGAGGAGTCTTTGCAGGACTGATTTCCTAGTGAAGATCATTGAACATCACCCAGCCATCTTCAAATGAGCAGCTCGCGGAAGCTTGTTCCCACCACGCCCAGCTCCTAGCGAAAGGAGCTGGAAAATGGACACAACTTTCTAGCTACATCAACTTTCACAGGATCCAAGATACATCTAGTCCAACACATTTTCTCCACAGCCTCTTGGTGGTTTGAGCACAGCGTATGCTTTGACACAGTACTTCCATCCAATCTTTGACGCAGAACAGTTCCGCAGCTGAAGGGTCACCGGTGGCCAGTCCTGTGCCGGAGCCACGTAGAACTCGTCACCGCTAAAGCCAACCAGCTGGTTGAAGACTGAACACAAGCCTACGAGGGCAAGCAGCAATGACCAACAATGACAACGAGCATATGAATATATACATATATATGTATCTGAAAATATATATATGTATATATATATATATGATTTTTGAGGTGGGAAAACCTCGAAAACAGCCAGCGTATGCAACCAGCTTGGCATAGCAGTCTCACTTGGCATGTTCTGTTGTGAGTTCAATGCTATCCTAATCCTCCCAGACATATGCCAGACAGAACCACATCAATGCAATCTGATGAATTCAGTATCATTTTACCATTTCTATACCATTTCCATACCATTTCCATTTTCCATGCTATGATCGGCTATCGATCCACTACCTGCCGGCGCAGAACGTCAGCGCTGCCGCTGCGCCTTGGTCCTGCACACTTTGGACCATGATTCGCCCTAAGCGCTCTCCAGAGAGAATGTACGTCTTGTCATAGAGTTCTTTCATGTAGCTGACCTGGATGGCACAAATTGCATAAGGACAAAAAGATCAAGTTGGGAACCCGAAACCAACATAAACCAACATAAACCAACATTTTTTTAAACATGTTTTTCAGTGTTTTTTCAATGCCGAAAAATTGGGACACCACTGGACACGGCACACTCAACGAAGAACTCAAGCGGCATCCGCCGAGCTCCACTTCGGAACATCGTACAACGATGTTGGAGGTACAGTTTCCAGGCTGCTTGTCTTGTTATCATCATTATTTATGACTATCACTATATCTATGATTCTCATGATCATTATCCATGATGACATCATGATGACATCATTATTCTGCTTATCATTATCTTTTATAAATTATCATGATGCCTCTTGTCGACTGAGATTTGTCAACCCAGGAACGTTTCGGCCGAGGCAGCATTGAACTGCCACGTAACCGTTGTTGGGCCAACCTGCGGCCAAGATTTTCCCATGGTTCCCCCCAACGAAAAACTGGTTCTTCAAAGGGTAAATGGGGATGGGTCAAAACCTTGTACCCCTGGTGAACATCAAAATAGCTGGTAAATGGATGTTCATCCCCCTAAAAATGGTATGTATAGGTATTGATCCATAGCCAAATGACACCTGATATCTTTCCAACATGTTCTAACATCTGCCATCTGCTGGAATCTGTGTTTGCTTGAAAATGGGATAGACTTGACATTGATGAACCATGGCATGGAATGATTAACATTGATTAACTATCGATTAAGATTGATTCACACTATCATTGATCAACCATGATGAACCATTTATCAATATTGATTGGTCCATGGCTGGTATCCCATATATATCATATGATTAACCCAAGTGTTCAAACACATGGCGGCCTGATTTTCCTTGGCTCTTTAAGGTCAGCAGGATGCCCATGGTTGCAGCATCCGACTCGTCCAAAGACACCTGGTGATGAGTAAAAAACAACGCTGAGTAAACACAACACGAGTTGAGTAAAGTGAAACGTGTAATGTGTATCTAGATATGATATCGTTTAAATATCATATCCAGCACTGCTTCATGATGCGTCTTGGTGCCTCATGTCTGGCTGCTACACAATGTTATGTTTATTAATATTAACTCCAGGTGCGTAGGCCTTGTTTGTACAGAATTGCGATGACATATGTGATTCATGAATCTGTATGTAAGTACAATGGCTTTGATATACACATACAATACCTATATCATCAATATGATGCATGAATCAAGATTGCACAGCACAGTGCGATGACAAATGTTATTTCGACTTCATTCTGGCTTTTCGGAGGATTCATTGGTTAGAAGAGCGATAGGCTAGTAATTAGTGAATGCCAGTAGAAAAGTCTTGCTTGTTTTTCCCACTTTTGAGTGAACACTTGGGAAGCAGCAGGAGTATTCATTGCAGTGCCGACGAATGAGATCAACACATGATTTTTTTTGCGGCTAGAACTTCACCCCACTCGGAAGAGTCAGTTTGGCGGGGCAAAAGTCACGAAGATGATCAATCATGGAACATAAATTTATTCCAATGTTGAGGGGAAACATAGGTACCCCGTTGACTGCTTTAAAAAACTGCTTAAGACATGATAAACAGCGTGTTTACAAATGATCCGGAACCGTTTGGACCCATTATGAGCTATATTGACGCTAATTGTGATGAACAGGTCGGAACCGGAACAGTTCTGAACTATGGACGCCAAAAAATGGATGCGTCATGATGCGTGCCACATAGTTCCAAATAGTCCAGGACTTTTTGCGATTCGGAACCGTTCAGAATCGTTCCGAACTAATGTTTGAGTGGCATGGTTCAAAAGACATCAAAGAACACGAGGTTTCTGCAATGCACCTATGGTGTGAATCAGGCTTTTGAATCTATTTCGGAACTGCTTGAAACTGTGTTGAACTATCTTCAGCTTCTCGCAATGGGCCCAAAGTTACACAAGTATTTAAGTTCGGATGCCCTTCAGCCCTTCTCTCGTGTTTTTTGTTTGATCCTCCGTGTTGTGTAATCTGTTCTATTATTTTTCGTTTTAATTGTATTTTAATGTATATGACATCTATGTCACCCAGCCCACTCGACCTCCAACAAACAACAACTGTATTTTCACACTTTCTCATCTTTGCGAACTTGTTGATTCTAATTTCAAACCATACTGCATATAGATATGATGCATACAACATGTCAGAACAATTGGATTGAATTCCGGCAATCATGATCAGGACATATACGATGCCCTGAAGAGGTCAAGTAAGAACAACCGGACACCCAAAATTTCAATGTCAGTGATCGGATACATTCTTGTCCACCGGCGCCGACCACGCAACCAAAACGCAACATTCAAATTAGGGGGGCGGGGGGCAAACTTTGCATGGTTGGGTTCGATATTTTCGTCCATCTACTGTAGTTCAATGGATTTTGCAAATGGTTCCAACGCCTTGAGGGTTCACAAAATAAGGCCCACCACCCCCCTTTTCTCAACATATTCTGAGGAAAACATAGGAAAACAGTCTTGAGGAATGTGAAGTATCGGATACTTCATGCGCATTTTGTTCCGGTCGTCAGAGGCGAGCAGCTAATGGATTCTCTGGGATCACAATGCGGGTTGCACCTGGGGTGAAGTGAACACCAGGCTTTTTGGTCCAAGCAACGGCAACATCCCAACATTTCCAATGGAAATTCAGGCCAGGCCCTATCACCAGCCAATGTCAACATTGGAACATGCAACAGCATGACTGGAGTCTCCCGAACAGGGCCTATTGCCAATTACATGGACGAGAATGCTACACATAGCTAATCCTGAATACCCTAGACAAAACCAACATTGATGCATGTATTCCCATGTATTCCCATGTATTCCACAGGAAAAAACATATTAATCCAAGGTTTACCCAAGCGTCATTGATCAAATCCCTGAGAATGACTTGAGTTTCTATGAGTGACTTGGTCGACTTGTTCTATGGGCACTTCAATCACTTCAATCACTTGTTCCATCTAGTTCCTATACAATTCCCTATAGAAAAACCCATCTGAAGAGATTTTTTGGTGGCTCTCCAGCGGTTCCCAAGGCCGCGGCTGTCAGCACCCACTTTCCATAAATCCGTCTTGTCACCTCGGTCGCCAGTCCGACGACCTTTCCGGGACCACAATCTGCATCAATCTGCATCAATCCCAACAAACTTGGGTAATTCATTGTACCCTCTGGTAAATTAACAGTTGGACCCTGGCAGTCATCGGGGTTGGAAGACTAGTTTCCATTAAAACTAGGCTATTTTCAGGGTCTATGTTAATTTACTGGAGGGTAATTCTGGCAAATCCCCAAAGTTCTTCAACATTCCAGGCATACTTCATTGGGATGTTTCGAAAACGATTTTTGCCCAGTCCAGGATTTCCGGTGTCGGTGTCTCAGCTCCCTGACAGCATTTGCCGCTGCGGACGACCAACTTCAAATCTCCCAGGTGGGTGTTCAACGCGGCGATCTCGTCCTCCACTTCCTGACGATCTCTGGAAAGCGTTGAATTTTGGGGACTCCCGCGACAAGGATACAGGCAATATCAGGCAAGCATGGTGCTTCTCAACTGAGAAAACAGTTTTTTTTTGTGGTTTCATGATGTAATGGTGACTCATCACCACAAAGGTATTGAATGTTACCTCGATCAACGGGAGCCATCTACTTTTGGCAAGTCTTGTTGCAGCCGGAGAGGCAGAGTCGGACGGCCAACTTTAAGAATCATCGAACTATGTACTTTCTTTTAACCGTCGCATTACCCTTTTCAGATTTCAATGCAAAACCCACCACGTCAAATGGCGTCAAAAAGCAAAAAAAAACAACCCTTAACCTTAAACCACAGAGATTTTGGTCGATCTTCTCCAAACCGCTATCTGGTTTGGTTCTTCTACCTATTTTTTGGTGGTATTTCCCATGTTGACTGGCTCTAGTGACTCTGGTTCCCATTTTGATTGGTTCCACCATCACTCCTGCTTCCATCCAGTGATAATTACCAAAACCATGTCCCCATCTTCCCTTATTTGGTTCTTCCCATTTCGATTCCCCAGAATTCGTGGTCTGCTGTAGCTACCAATAACAGCTCCAGCACTGTCTGCCTTCATGGCTGCAAGGCTATGATTGCTAGTTTATGCTAGTTGGATATATATATATACATATGTATATATATATATATGTATATGTATATATATATGTATATATATATATATATATATATATATATCCGCCGACCCCGGCAGACGCAAGGGGGAGCGCGCCAGGGAATAATACTTTTGACTCTTGTTTCAACGGCAGCATCATACTTTTGACTCTTGTTTCAGCGGCAGCATCAGCGGACGACAGCACCAGCAGCAGCAGCTGCAGCTGCAGCTGCCTCCGTCCTTCACTGCTATGGTGGTTCCCTGTCCGGGACCCACGTTTTTGCAGCAGCCAGCAGGCAG
>Ga0126342_10018299_pt1 | contig 12024 bp, 7 predicted proteins | sample Cyp1metagenome_FD_92528 | JGI IMG/M metagenome (GOLD analysis project Ga0126342, IMG submission 92528) | Coral microbial communities from Lord Howe Island, Old Settlement Bay, Australia - Cyphastrea 1 metagenome | ecosystem: Host-associated > Invertebrates > Cnidaria > Coral ... | reverse complement strand
TACATACCATACATACCATACATACCATACATACCATACATACCATACATACCATACATACCATACATACCATACATACCATACATACCATACATAACATACATAACATACATAACATACATACCATACCTTTATATACATTACATTACATTACATTACATTGGATTACAGACAATACAATACAAAACAAAATGCAATACAATACAATATACAATACAATATACAATACAATATACAATACAATATACAATACAATACACTACCATACCACACCACACCATACAATACCATACCATACCATACAAACACACACACATATATATATATATATACACGCAGAGAGCAAGAGAGAGGGCGGCAATTATTGAGATGTACGTACGTATGACACGTATCGTATCGGTGACTGGTGCTTGTGCAACCCGCCAGTGACCAAAAAGATAACCACCTTAAACTTCTGTACAAAGCAGCGGCATTAAAACGTACCCCAAGTATATCCTGTGTTCTGAATTTTGTACTCGAACCATTTTATCTTTAGAAAATGATCCTGTTTTGGCATTTTGTAGTGCTTCCATGTACGGACAAAAATGCGGTTTCTAGAGATTTGCCTCAGGATTTCGCATTTTGCAGGGCACCTCTTGGGCCATTGAGTGCATTGTGGAGATCAAATTTTTGATTGCATTGATTTTCATTGGTTACAAAGGTTGCCAAGGGAAATAACAAGATCTGCTCTAGAATGATCAAAGCAGAGCTGGTTGCTTCAAGGGCAGTTGCAAGAATCGCCCATACAAAATGCCAATCACACGTTGGATCTCAGATTTGCGGCTAAAATTTCAAAAGGAACACTGAGCATGCATTTGAACTTGTATGGGCAAAAAGAGCACTAATCTAGTTTGGGCACACTTAGATTGTAGAACAAAAGCATGGCTCAGAGATTTTTTACCGCGATTGGTCAGAGCCAGGGGGCAGAAAAAATGGATCTTTATTCAAAACCTACAAGCTAAAATTTCACACGCTTGATTTTGAAACACATTTTGTCCCACATTTTTCCTCTTTCAAGTCTCGGCCGGAAGAACTTTTTTTGGGGAGCCCTCCTGGAGAGGGCCATTTGTCAGCTGAACACACAGATGAACCATGTTCCCACGAAGCAAATGCAAATCTCATGTGGCGCACCACAGGGGTCCAAAGGGTACATATTTTCAGGATGGGAAGTAGGCTTCGCCACAAAATCCAAACTGCAAGTGGTAGCTAGCACCAGCCGAAAAAAAACACGAATACTCATGTTGGGCATGGTTGCTGTTTTGTAGTGGTGACCACCAACCTCGTTTGCATTTTTTACCGAAGGGTGTTTGGGAAGGGTGTTTGGCTGGACATTGTATGTTGTAGCGTGGCAACCTGGGCAGGCAAGGTCAACACTACAAACTGTGAGCCCGGGTCCTCCCCCTATTTATATTCCAACGGCGATCATATATATATATGTATATGTATATATATATTATAATATCTCCCTCTCTCTCTCTCTCTCTTTCTCCCATTAGCTCATGGTAGTACTACTGTGGATGGTTGCGAAATCACCAGCTGATTCCAGGTGGAGCCGGATGCCGAAGTCGCTCCCAAGCGGAGTCGCCCAAAGTTGCGGAGGAGTAGCAGCGCCTCGGCGGAATCGGCGAAATCTCACGGGTACCATGGAAGATTCATGGAGAAATCCATGGAAAATGACACAACCAGGAACCACCTTGCACTACCCTAAAAAATTGGTTACATATGATTTACGTGGGATTGTATGAATGGCAATGGCATAAAATATGGCCGTTGACTCTATGTTTTGTTTTTGATTTTGGTGCTGTCAGCTAATTGCAATTTCTAGCCAGCAATGAACAGCAATTCGGCTCCACTAGGTTTGCTAGGTATTCAGAGTTCTAATTTTTGAGCACATCGATTCTTTGACTTCCAGAATGTTCCGCAATACATCCAACCGCCGTGTGTTTCGGGCTCCTGGCTCGTGTTCAGTCACCTCGAAGTTTGTTTGTTCAGAGACCTTGGCTTCCTGGGCTGAGGTAGCGTAGCAGCAAGCAAACTGGCAGCCTTGCAAGAAGAATACGAAGAGAAGTTCGAGAATCAGTAGCTAGACAGAGAAAAGATGTTTTGATGTGTGCCCTCTGAACTTGTGGACTCAGGGCCTCTGAACAAGTTGAAAAATGACGTGCTGGTGCAAAGGCGACAAGAAAAGATAGAGCAGAAGCCACCGTATATGGGAATTGACGAACACTGGTCAGGATATATATATTATATATATACGTATATATAATTATATATATATAAGTATAAGTGATTCAACAATATGATCGTGATATGCAAACCGTTTTTCCAGGTTACCTTCTGGTAAACGTTTACATAACTATGGAAAGATCCACCATTTTTCATGGGAAAATTCACGAACTCAATGGTGATTTTCCATAGTTATGTGAGTTATGCGTGCTATGTCAACCGACACCGCCAATGGGACTAACTGCTGGCGATCTCAGGAGCCAACAGCTTCAAAGTGCGTTGGTCAACAAAGAGCGAATTGAAAGGGAGAAACAGGAGGTGGGCTGCCCCGATGACCCTCGAGTTTTGCATAGAAAATATGGAAAAATGAGCTGCAGATGTCCTGTTTTTTTTGGTTTTGTTCCTATGGTTTTAGGGATACCCGGCCTGGTAAACTAACAGTTCGCTACTGAGCATGGCCATTTGCCTATTGGCCTATTCAAAAAATGGTGATTTTCCATAGTTTTTTGTATGTTTACCAGGCCGGGTATGTTTTGGTACCAACATGTTGAAGCAATCAAACTCACCCAGCAACCAGTCATGAGTTGGGCACCACTGGGTGCTGTGCTAAAGATGCTTGGCCCCATCTTTGAGATTCCACGTGTTGCGGGCAGTTGTTCAAAAAAGCGGCTTCTATTTGGCATTCGCCAGCGAGGTTTTATTGGGGTGTGAGAATGGTGAACCCAACCGTTCTATCCCCATGATATTTGTCGGTTTAAAGCCTCCGAATGTTTAACGGATCGGAGACTAGCTGCAACCAACAAAAGCAGAAAGTTCATGGAAACAAACAAGACAACATACCAAAACTATAGCGACAAACCGGAAACATGAAATATGATCACCAACAAAAACATCAAACATATCATGGTATATGAGATCATGTATGAGATATGACAAATCCAATGTTGGTTTGTTCAACCCTGAGATCCATGGCATTTGGCAACCACCATGGGATGCCATGGGCCGGAAACTCTCGAAGCTCCTCCGTGTGGCCGTCGTCTTGGCGGTGTATACAGTGGAGGCGGCGGTGGAAGACTTTGCCTGTGCCAGAGATGGATCCTTTATCGAGGTGATCCAATACTTGGAGCAAGCTGCTGGGCCTGCTGGGTAGAAGTTTCATGAAGTCAATTTCTAGATTTCCGCTTTGACTATTTCTGGATGAGTGAAATTCGAAAAAGTCTAGGATAGGCAAAATCCAGGAATGTTTGCGAAAGTGCTGGGTACAGTTTGATATTTAATTAGTCATGCTAGGTCATGATGGCTGGCCAAACACATTAGGTTTGGACGGGAGAACATGGGAGAACTACAGAGCCTAGTTGCTGCCGAAAATCCGTAGATGATTTTTTTTTCATCCAGCAAAGAGTTCACATATATATATATTTATATATTTATATATATTTATTTATTTTGAACAACAAACAATGCTGGTAATATGTATTCAAAGAGGCTTAGCCGAGCCAAGAGAGCTTAGAAAGCTATATAATCAATATATAATCAGTATATCGGTAGTAGATGGGGAGCCAAAAGGCCCCATTATCAACATGAGGTCCGGCAATTATGTAAGTTACAACAAACCCAATAACCAAGTTGATGGCTATTGAGGTGTTTTCGTGTACTTCTGCATAGTCTGTATGATATCTATACTTGCTATCTGCATTGTGTGGGTAATTCGGCTCATCGAAGTCGGGATTTGCATGGATGTTCTACAACATTCTACGACTATACATATATATATATATAGTTTTCTTGTTTTTTCTTGATTTCTAAGGTTGTTCTATGGGTTTCTGTGTGTTTTCTACAGTTTGTCTCATGGTTTTCTATAGGAAGGGCCATTCCTTTGGTGCCCTGGGCCCCTGGACCACTGGCGCTTTGGGGTCCTTGGGGTAGATATGTTTTCCTCATATGAAATCACCAGTTCTCATAGGTAAATCAGCAAACAAACAACATCTATAAATAGGCTATTTTCCATGGCTATGTCAAAAAAACCGGAGGGTATATATATATATGTATATATCTATGCTATATATAGATCTATGGCTAGTTGATTTTTTGAAAAAATCAACAGAAACAACATACATATCCCACAACATGACGTAAAGTTTCGTGGCAGCAGCTTTTCGCACGATTTGGCAAGTGAGGCATTTGCTCAGCCCAGAGTTGTTCCTCCAAACCAGCGGATTTTGGCAGGTTTAGACACTTGGCTTTGTTGGGAAACTGGTTATAACTGGTTGAAAAATTCCAAAGACTCAAAAGATAAACTGGTTGAAAAAATCCAAAGACTCAAAAGATGCTGTGAAATATCTGAGATGGGTTTGACTGAAAATCGACCCCAAAATATCCCAAAAACCCATGGTTCATCATCATTTTCCTTTTTTATGGCTGGAATTCATTGCAGGTTTCTTGCCCCATTTCAAGACACAGCCCGATATTGAGATGAGACATCTACAAGGTGGTGCCCCCCAGTTATAAGTTGGTTTATAAGCCCCATTAACTATAGATATATCTACCATAAACCATGGTTATTGGAGTTATAAACCAACTTAGCTAACTATGGGGCACCACCTTGTATGACTTTTGACCTATCCCATCCAGCTACCTCAACTCATGGTACTCAGGAATAGGATCTTCCATAGCTTGTATTGCCGCATGCTTATCCACTCACAATCGGATGCACCCAGTAGATATATCGCATACGGATATACGGATTGCATTCTGGTGCAGTCCATATAATCAATGGATTGGATTAAGGGAAAATTTACAGGAAAGCCCCATATTTAATGGGAAAATCTATGGTTTCCTGTAAATTTTCCCTTAAACCAATCCATTGATATACCCTATAGGCCCTATAGGGTTATCCAGTTTCAACTTCTTTGCCCGTCTTCATCCCTAAAGCATCTGGTTGCTTTGATCAGAAAAACATTCACCAACAAAAAACCATCCAAAACCTTGCGGAAAACACACCCAAATTGTTGGCTTTGTTTGAAAATTCCATTGCATTCATGTTTGCGAAAAAAAACTAAACCCCAAGTGTTCGATCATTCTTTATTTATCTTTATTTTGTGTTCCATTTTTGCGGCAATGGTTCCACTGTCCTTACCCCAACTCATCCCCTCAAGCCAACTCATCTTCTCCCAGAAATGAAGTGAACATTTGCAGGATGCCTCTGGCCTTTTGGGGGGCTATTAAAAAAAAAAAAAAACGTGATTTTCTCAAAAAAAACAATCCACTGATTCATTAAATCCAGTAATCATCCATTGATCATCCACTAATTGACCAGTAATTCGTTTATTTTTTTTTACACATATATGTATAAACATGTTTATATTTATTTGTTTATATCTGTTTATATTTATTTATATGTATTTATATTCATGTGTATCCATTATCTATCCATGATTCAAACATAATAAATTCACCAGTTTTGATATGTTGCGATGGTCCACTCCAACGATAAATCACCATGTTCCATCATTGGTCAATCCTGTTAAACCACCATAATTCCGATTCCATCACATTTTTGATGTTTTAAACCATCATTTTCCCATCCTGTTTGATGGTTTTTCCCATGTTTTTCCCATTTTCACCCAGCATTTTTCCCCTGGATCTTCCGTTGCAAACATTCAGCCTCCCAGCCTTCCAACCTCCAGGAGCGTGTGGACGCCTACCTTGGGGCCTTCGGCTTCCGCGTTTCCGCCGGCGCCGTCGGCTGGCAGAACCTCTTCGAGGCTCTGCAGGGCTGTCCGCTGGTCTTCGTGGCGCTGGAGATGGCGTATGCGGTGGGGGCTTGGAATGGAACGGATGGTGCTTCGGCTGGAGATGGAGATGATCCATGAAATATGAATTTATAATAATTTAATATAATTTATGTATACAGATACATGTGCATATATACATTTTATGTAAACATTATATATGTATATATTAAAATATGGGATTAATAATTGATTAATAGTATTAATGAGATAGATGGAGATGGATCTGCGATAGAGGTTTCAATTGGGGAATAAGTTCCTGGTGCTTCGAAGATGAAGATCATCCCACGGAGAAAGTCCAAGTGAAATTCTGGATGATCCTCCGGAGATGCCAAGACATGGGGCTTAAAGGCTTTACAAAACAGCTTTGGGCGCTGATGATTCGAATTTTCGAATTTCTTGTGGTGAAACTCGTAACTGGTGGTTTGATTCGATCCACTTTGTGATTTTTACCTCGAATCTGTCTTGTTTGTGGTAAGCAAAAACTCTGGGAGGGTCACGGTCAGGGCCGTGCCTTCAGGAGTTGAGTACGGCCTTCGTGGTTTCTCTGGATCTCTGGGTTTGCAAGGACATAGTGCAAAAGCTCTCGAACTGGTACCTGGGTATTGTAGGTGGATGGGTGGATGTGCGGTGACAGAGTTTTCCCCTTCAAGAATGCTGGAAATGTTAAAAATGGTCGAAGAATGTGTGAGTTGACCATTAAATCCATCAAAATAGTTGTGAACAAATGAAATTTAACATAGTTTAACCCAGTTTAATCATGAAACTTCGGAAGTCAACCAATGGCTAGTGGACATATTTTCATGGAAGGCTTTGGAGAAGGAACATGGGGAAGAACCCATTACTTGCGGCAAAACCGCTTGGAAACATCATTTGATTTCCCCTCCTTCCGGTTCAGGGTGAATCCTGGGAATCTAAGTCATGGGGGTAGCCGAAGATGGATGGTTTATAGATGTTTATATAATTATATAAATGATATTAAAATATAGTGGAAGAAATCAAAGCACTAAAATCAATAGCCATTCCAGGAACCCAAATGGGAGGCACCTACCATACATAAGGCCTATTTTTCAGGGCTATGTAAGGGGGTGTACCACAAAATATGGCCAAACATATGGTACAGTACCTCCATTTTAGGATCCTGGAATTCCCATTGACAAAATGGATGATCTGGGGGCACTTGCCAGAGTTGGGATAGATTTTCTTGAAGATTTCGCACACATTTAGGGACTATTCAGTTCAGGTGATCTAACCATATTTATAGCATTTTATAGCATTTTATAGCTTTCAGCCGACTTTTTATCATTGTTTATCCAATAGCCTCATCATACCCAATCAACCCAATTAGATTCTCAGATAATTTGAAAATAGCATCAATTTTCTCAATGCTTATTATGATTATTCCAATAGCCTATTACTCAACCCTCCTGCCATTCGAATAGATTCCAATGATTCTTCCAATAGATTCCATTCCAATTAATGGATTTCATTCCCCAAAACCCTGCCCCAAAACCAATCCCTAGGCCCGTTCCTGGCGAAGCTGGTTTGAGACAAATCCTCAGATCCAAGCGGAGCTGGGCTGGAACTTTATGCAGATCTGCGAAGGAGTGCTGCAGTGGCCACATTTGAACCAAATGGCCCAAGTGGCACTGGCTGCTCTGAACTGTGAGTGTCTTGGTGTAGGTTTTGCAAGTTGGTGAAATGCTACGGTAAGATTGGATACTCATGGTTTTCAAATCCCCCATATTCCTCTATATTCCTCTATAAATGCATGGTTTCAATGGAAGAATCATTGAACTACGTGGTGGATTTTGCATCAAGCTAGGTTTGAGTTCTATTAGTCCGGACCCTGAGGGTCAGATGTTGCAGAAGCCGCCCGAAGCCACATACTCGGCAAAGTCATGAAACAAATCACCTGAAGATCTTCGAACTAAATGTGGTAGACAAATCAACTTTATAATTTCTGCATTCCATTTGGTTGAACCATATTCTATAATCCCATAGTTTTGTTTTTTTTATCGAACCATTTATGGTTGCTCATCCCAGGCGGCCAGGGCCCACTTCCCTTGCTGAACTCCTCGGCTGTGCCTCGACTTCGACCACTTCGTTTCCTTCGTTGCGCTGCGCGCGGCCGGTGGATCCTGCGCTGGAAACCTGGGGCGCTTTCTGGGACCAGTTGCAGGACGGAACCCACAGAATCTGAGTTTTGGAACACCCCCAAAAAAAGGCTTTGGAACATGTATGAACAGGTAAAATCCGATTCTAGAATCGGGGTAAAGTTGTTTTTTTTCTGTTTGTTTTTTTTTGGGGGGGGAGGGTCCGAGGGGGAGGTTACCATATTTTTGGATAATTTCAGGCATCATTCATGCGTTTGATCATAATTCCCTCCATTACCAATCATTTCAGGGACCAATCTCGTTTGGCCTGTCAAACAATCTACATACACGTGTGGCCATGTTGTGGCCCCCATGAACTCCAAATCTATATTTTGAAATGGAAAGCCCAGTAGAGTTGGATGCCAGAAGGAAACAGGTACGTTTGCATGGCTCGATACATTCTTGTGCAAAAAAGAGTAAGGACCATGTCATATTGGAGTGTGTTTTAAAGCATTCAAAATGACCTTCATCACCATATTCTTCAGGCTTTTGTATGTTTTGTCACCTCGGTGTTTTGTTTTTTTCCCCCCAGAATTTCCGAAAAAAACTGGGACCCTTCCAGGATGCCATGGTGATCTCACCCACTCTGCAGATGCCGTATGGCCCGGGTCAACCCTACCTTTTGCAGCTGATCCTCGAAGAGCTGTCAACGAAGCCGTTGGGACGGGAGCTGTACCTGGAGCGGCCTGGTGGAAGCAGCGTTTTTCAGTGGCCCTGTTGAAGGTTAAGAAGTTACCCTCTGGTAAACTAACATAACTATGGAAAATCACAATTTTTGGATTGTCCACTATAAACATTATAAACGAACAATTTTGGGGTATCCCGGAATCCCCATTTATGGAAACCCTCATATGGGTTTGTCTGAAAATAGTGTATACCCCATTGCACCAGTGGTTTAGAATGATTTTCCCTATGTAAATGATTGTAAATTGCTATTTTATGGATGTCCCCATTTTCAGACACACCCATATGAGAATACCGTATGATATTGCAACGTAATATATCGTCAGTATATTTAGCATGTTCTATATTGAGTTTTTGGGTGAATTTCTCCTTCGGTTTTACGCCATGGGATCGAATGTGGTGGTCCAAACATGTTTTAAATCACTATGTTTGACGGCTAGTTAAAATCACCCTGTTTCACCAGTTGTCACGTTTTTGCTTTTCATTATCCTAGCGAACATTCTCTTCAAAGATTCCAACCAGCCACAATTCTCACCCATGTTTGATGGTTGACCCCACTTAAATCTCCCGAAAAAAAAAAAAAAAACTATCTTGATGCTTAAGCCGTTAAACCAAGATGTTTCACCATGTTTTATTTTATCCTATAGTTTCCGTTGATCCCCAAAAAAATTGAACTTGATGTTAAATCACGATGTTTCACCCGGAAGTTTATCATGTTTACCCTGGGGAATTGCGCTTCCAAAAAATCCTTCGCCCCCAAGGTTTGGTGTCTTCCAGGGTGACAGTTTAAACTTCCTGGCGCGCGGTCTGCACGATGTGACCCTCTATGGTTTTGATTCCTTCTGGGGCCTTCCAGCTGCGCCTGGGTCCACTGAGAAGAAAGGGCCAACCTGGGAAACAAATGGGAATCAATAGGAACATGTGGTGATATATAATGTGGTTAAAACAATGCCATAAACCACTCATTTTGGAATGGTTTGTAACCATGCCACCTATTTATGGTGATTTGGGGGATGGTTGATTATTGTGTTACACCCATTAATGGGATTTAATTGGATTTAATATTAATCTAACGTTGATTTACCTATCACAGATGGGGAGTCTTAGTAGTTGTATAATGTTATATATGCTTATGGGCCTGGCTGGTGATTTTATGATAGTTCATGGAGATTGAAGCATGAAACTTGGTGGGATTTAACCCACCAAACATGGGAAGTCCAAGGATCTCCATTGCCGAGGCTTGGCGGGACGGCTCCGACATTCCAGGGGCTTTGAGCTTCGGCGCCAGCAGTTTCGCAGTCGGTCAGTTACCTCAAGTGGAGGAGAACGTGAGGCTGGGCTCATGATGGATTTCGGGCTGGGCCAGTTTCATCAGATCGTCGCAACATGGGGACATTGACCCGGCCTGGTAAACATACAAAAAACTATGGAAAATCACTATTTTATAGCTGGGTAAATCATGGTAAATCCACTATTTCTATGGCCATGTTCAATAGTTATGTGGCTGTTTACCAAAGGGTAACCATCAACAATGGGGAAACTGGCATTTAGGTGCATTTTGTCATATTTGGTCAATCAGGATGAATTTCATCGCTCGTGACGCCGCAGGTTGGTGAATGTAGGGAATCATCCCTATAGCTGGCCGCAAGTTTCAGCTATGTTTGGGTTAGTGAAGTACTATATAATTCAGCCGGACATTATGCAGGCCCATACAAAAAGACTGGGGTTTCTGAAAGACTCTCACTTGGCGGAAATTGACCCGCACCAAATTGACCCCATTTCGGCGCCTTTGGGAGTCCCCAGCCACCAGCCCGACTGCTAAGATTGATCATCACATTTCATGGGCCAATAATTGAGAAAAACACAGCATGTTGTTCTTCCGTTTTTCTTTGGATTTTCCTTGAAACCATCCCAGTTAGACAATCATTTGGATAGGTTTGGCGGAATTTTTGAATGAAACATTCTTTTCCAATGAAAAATATGCTTCCCCAGTCTAGGAAGGCCCAGATGCCAAGATTGGAAAACTGGTCACAACCTATAAACAATAAACTCCCTTTAATTTATCTTAGTTGTCAGGGGGTGAACATCCAAGATTTCCGAGCTAACCCAATTTTCAGTACATTCATATCCCCTCATAAACAAGACTTCACCTAGGTATCAAGGTATCACCTTATCATACCTTATCTATTAAGGGGGCCTCAGCTTGCAGCTATCTTCTTCCAATGTAACAAAAAAACTAGGAGAAAAGAAACCATGGGTTTAAAACTCTGCTCAACTCGCTCTTCAGGCTCATTCCCGGCTGGTTCAATGAGACCATTCCCGCCTTTGCTGCGGGACTGGAGGCCACCGAAAGAAACGATGTGACGATTCGGCTCCTGCACATTGAAGCTTGGCGCCGTTCGAGGCTTTACGTTGACGATGGGATGGTGATGGGCCTTAGGTCTTTTTTTGGGGGGTGAAGGGGGCAAATAAACCAAGAGTGAACCTATATGAAACCCATATTGTCATAGCTGAATAGGGGGGGGGATCGCAAATTTTGTACCCCCAGATTGAAATAGAAAACCGTCGGTTTTGTGCGCATATATGGTTTGACCAAGTATGTACAATTAATGTTTGGCAAGCTTGGATAAGCATTGGTATGGCTTACTAACCTTTATTAATAAGCCTTATTTAAAAACACCCCTTTGCCAGAGTGAACCTTCTCAGTGTTGACAATGTTGGAAAACATTGGGTCATTGGGTCATTAATTACATGACCATTTTTCTATTTCAATCTGGGGGACAAATTTGGGACCCCCCTCTATTCATGTATGATATTGATCCACACACAATTAAGAGTCAAAAAAATATGATACCAACAAGAGCGGACACAATCCTACAAGTACAGAGATGTGGGCTTTATCTGAAAGCACGCCACATTCAGCAACAAGGGATGCAGGAATGATGGCCCCCTTGAGGCGGGCGTGGCTTTTTCATCATTCAACAGGGGAGAGAAAAGATCAGGAATGTGTACAAGGTGGTGCCCCCAAGATAGCTAAGTTGGTTTATAACTCCAATAACTATGGTTTATAGGTGATATATCTATAGTTAATGGGCTTATAAACCAACTTATAACTGGGGGGCACCACC
>Ga0126342_10018298_pt1 | contig 12024 bp, 12 predicted proteins | sample Cyp1metagenome_FD_92528 | JGI IMG/M metagenome (GOLD analysis project Ga0126342, IMG submission 92528) | Coral microbial communities from Lord Howe Island, Old Settlement Bay, Australia - Cyphastrea 1 metagenome | ecosystem: Host-associated > Invertebrates > Cnidaria > Coral ... | reverse complement strand
TTGAGAAGATTGGGCCTCTCAAATTGTTTGTGGTTTTGGTCCCTGGGTTGTTGTGCAATTTTGGCTGGGAAGTTACAATTAAAATCCATTATTCCACTGTTAGTGTAGGGGGGGACAGTCCAATATATATAACTTTTTAGACCATATACCCATATGCTCCATGTATGGCATATGTACCACAATTTACCCAAATAATGACCCAAATGTAGGTAAATATTGCAGCACCATGGAGCATATCGGATATCACTGGCCAATTATGGGAAAATCCACCATTCATAGATGATTTTCCCAGCTATAAACCTCCATTTATAGGAAAATCCCCCATTCATAGATGATGTTCATTGATTTTCCCACCTATAAACCTACATTTATAGGGGATTTGTAGAGGATTTCCCACCAAAAAGCACCATTGTTGTTGCTTCAAAAAAGCAACAGGCCGTCCATGCTGCCCGGCACTGGCAAAGTTGGCCACCTTCAGCAAATCGGCGGCGAGACCTGGCCGATTGAGTAGTGAGTAGTGCACGTTGGAGTTTGCGGATGCAGATTTATGGATATGTTAATAACCAATATATACCTAAGAACCATATTTAATAACTCTGGAAAGATCCACCTCCGGTAAACGTTTACATAACTATGGAAAGATCCACCTCTGGTAAACGTTTACATAACTATGGAAAGATCCACCATGTGTAAAAACGCTAGTAACCACAGCAACCACTGATTTACGAGTACCATATTTACCACTAGTAACCACTATATTATTAACCAATATATTAACCGCTACATTAACCACTATATCAACCTGGTTGGTGGTTTTAACCATCTTGAAAAATATGAAAGTCAGTGTGAAGGATTATCCCATATATTACGGAAAATGAAAAATGACCCAAACCACCAACCAAATATTTATATAGATGATAAATGGATCCATGGATATATGGATATTTTTTTGTATTTTGGTTATTTGGATAAATGGAATATGTATATTGATTCTAAATGGTTATGGTGATGTTTTGAGGTTTTAACTGAACATGTGCCCATCTTGACAATTTCTTGTTTTTTTCCAGGTTCTAAGTGATTGTCCGGCATTCTACAGTTATGGAGTCTTATGGATGTGTTTAATTGCTTCTTAGGAACAAATGTTTTAGATGTTTATGGATTTCGATGATGCTAGCTGCTAGCTTAGTACCAGCCAAAATGAGAATTCTGATAGATTTATTTTACCAAGCAACATGAGTAGTTTATAGTATTTGACATTTTTTACAAACCCAAATCTGAGGGTTCTTAGCAAGAAACATGCAAATTTCACCAAGCCGACTTGACGATTTCTACAATGGGGATTGTTGTTGCCACTATGATCTCATGGGCCCAGATTCTCCGATAATCAGACATGGGTCAATATCATATTGGTTTACCCTCCTGTAATCAAACGTGGCTAGCTGAAAAATCCCTTTTCAGGATTCTTAATAGAGGTTAGCTGGGAAAATCACGAATGGAGAATTTTCTAGCTAGCCATGTTTGATGACACCAGAGGGTAATTATGGCATTTTATGGTTAATTTTTATGTTTTACATATCTATGATACATTACTATGTATAATATCATTGATTGATTGATACACATAAATGGTACCCTCTGGTAATTTAACAGTTCGCTATTGAAAATCCCCCATAGAAATAGTTGATTTACCTATTCAAAATGGTGATTTTCTATAGCTATGTTAGTTGTGTTAGTTGTGTTAGCTATGGAAAATCACTATTTTTAATGGGTAAATTCACTATATATGGCCATGTTCAATAGCTATGTTAGTTTACCAGAAGGTATATCAATTTCTGCTGAATCTTTCGCTATCCTCCACGAATCTGCCGAAACTTTCCGAGAACTCCCGGGTTTCTCCCGGGCACCGGCGACGTTGGCGGCACAGGCGGGTGTGAACCTCGGTTAGCCATGGATGATCCATGGATTGATCCACCTTTTGTTGGAAAAATGGTGGTTAATGTTGTGATTAACAGTGGTTAATGATGGTTTACAGTGGTTAAAATCATAGTTAATAATGGCTAACAGTGGTTAATAATGATTAATTTGTTGGAAAAAGGAAGTAAATCATAGTTAATAATGGCTAAAGAGTGGTCAATAATGGTTAATAATGGTTAATGATTGCTTGTAATAAAAGATGGCTGGAAAATACACCACCAGTACTTCAATGACTTTGCCAGCTAAAATAACCTCCATTTTGTTCGGTGATGTTCAGTTGAACACGGTTGATTAGCAAAAGGTAAGCAGTCAGCTGGAGTTGATCCGTACCCTCTGGTAATTTAACATAGCTATTGAAAATGGCCCATTTTTAGTTGATTTACCTACTAAAGATTGTGATTTTCCATAGTTATGTTAGTTTACAAGAGGGCAATATCCAATTGAATTTCAGCTGGAGTCATTCATCCCTGAAATTTTATATCCATCCTGGAGTGTTCCATCGAAAGTAAGTCATTCATCCCGGTTTTATCCGTCCATATGTAGTCCATCATAGAAGTCAATCATCCCTTCTATCAATCCATACTTTCCATCTATATGGGTGTTTCTGGAAATTTGGGTACACAATGTCCCCATTTGTTTAACCTTGATACAACTTGGATGATAGCATCCCCAGGACACCTAGACTTCATTCATCCCGAATCTATCCGTCTTCTTTCATCTGCATAGGTACAAGTCATTCATCCACAATCCCCAATATCCAATTTTGTTCATATCTAAATGCCAGTCATTCCATACCCAAAAAGAAACATCATCAGCTCCACTTCCCCTATCCATCCCCTACTTGGATGCGCGTTGCAGTTGGTGAATAGTTCATAATACCCAATGTGTATTTATTATATATATATGGGGATTTCCTACTATGGGGGTACCCCCAAATGGATGGTTTATAATGGAAAATCCCTTGAAAATTGATGATTTAGGGGTACCCCCATTTTAGGAAACCTCCATATATATATATAGATATATAAATACAGATATATATATATATACAGATATATATACATATATATATATATGTATATATATATGTATATGTATGTATGCATGCATGCATGTATGTATGTATGTATGTGTGTATGTATGTATGTATGTATGTAGGTAGCTAGGTAGGTATGTATGTATATAGCCGAACAATCCTACGAATCTAGCTGGGAAGACACCCTCTACTCAGCGGAGATATTTCATATACTTCCTGATTAATTACTGATCACCCCTCCTAACGAAGCAACTTTTACTCGCTACATTCCCATTTGTACTGCCTCACTTATGATTGTGTTGCTTAAATCCGCCAAATCCATGGTTAAATCCCAAGTCTTCGCCCTGACATCCATTCTTTTTGATTGTCCAATCCCGCCTCTGATGGTTAAATCCTAATCTGTTTGATGCTTAAATCCCATTTTTTTGATGCTTAAATCATCACCTTTGCTTGCTAATTCATCATTTTTGATGGTCAAATTCCAGTTGTTTTTGGTTAAATCCCCATGTTTGATGCTTAAATCATCAGTTTTGATGCTGAAAGCCGCCATTTCTGAGACACGCCTGGCATCCATCCCCAAAGAACACCAAGACGCAGGATCTTGGCTGTACACTTGGACACGGCACCACCCAGGAAAGACCTCCAGGACGCAAATCGGACCAAGAAATGGTGGTTTCTCTAGTGATTCATGCCATGTGGGTAAATCCCATAAACCACCCCATTTTTTATGGTTTATACCATAAAAATGGTGATTTTGGGGATGGTTTATGGCATCTATGTTTTATACCACCTCATCTTTGAAATATTTATAGAATACATGTACATTCATATGTATATCTATCTATCTATCTATCTGTCTGTCTGTCTGTCTGTCTGTCTGTCTGGCTGTCTGGCTGTCTGTCTGTCTGTCTGTCTGTCTGTCTGTCTGTCAGTATATATATATACACTGTATATATATATATTTTGCATGCAATATCTTTCTTATTAATGTTGGTAAAACAATGCCATGAACCAGCCATATGGATTTATGGTTTATACCACCCATAAAAAAGGTGATTTGGGGGATTGTTTATGGCATTGTTTTAACCACGTGGAAGGGAATATCTACCAAATCTCCGTCCAACTAGTTATCAACATACAATTATACATCCAACTAATCACCATTAACATGGGAATGGGTCAAAATTTAAGACCTGGACCACAGATTGGAATTTTTTTTTTGAGTATTAACGATATATTTGTATTGGGGTACCGAATTTTGACTCATACCCAAATGGCTTAACCAACAACAGGTTTGGTCCAAACACCACAGGTACGTACGAAGGGGGTAAATTGCATAATATGGAGGGCAAATGACCAACCCCAACACCCCTTGTGATTTAAAAAAATGCCATGACTTGGGGCAACCCTGAACAAATTGGCGATTTCACCATGAAAACATTGGAGAATATCATGTTTATAATAAGTTTATAAGAGGATATAATGGTGGTTTCACAGTTCAATCATCAACAAATGGGGATGCAGCCCATGCACAATTAGGATTTAAACATGTTGTAATCATTTGTAATCAACGAATCATGGATTTTGGGTCTGTTTGAAATTTTGTTGCCGTAAAATCCCACGTGTTTCCATGAAAATCCCAAGTTTTTTTCCATCTATTCCCAAGGTTGACAGCTCCGTCCCAAGGTACGCGGCTGAGGCGAAGGAGATCAACGTGCCCGTGACGGAGGCCGTGCAGCTCTGGGCGAGGATGTGGAAAATGGGGGGTTGACCAAGGAAAAACCCAATTCCACCGCAAACATGTGGGATTAAAAGTGGGCGACTTTGACAGAAAAAGAGGGATGCCACAAGAAATGGGCACGCAGCAAACACAAAACGGTTCCGACATGCCTTGACCCACAATAACAGGTAACATTAACCACTGCACATGTAGCCAACATCTAGGATGGTAAACCCAAAAATAAACATCTTGGTGAATCAGGGACGATTTAGAGTTTCAGTTTTTTACCACATATGATCAATTATAGATTATAAGGTTTACCAGCATTAGCCACAATTAAGACATGTGACTATGTATCCGTATAATCCAACATCATTATATCTATATATACATAAACGCATAAATGCATGTGTATATACACATATGAACGTATGTATATATTTATATACTACTGATATGTGTGTATATACACATAAACATAATATTGTATAGTAATCCCTGCAAAATAGAAAACAGTTTGCCACTACTCTAGTGGGATTTACCTTTCCATGTTTGCTAGAGACCAAAAGCCTGGTACCCTTCTGTTCACCCATAAATATGATATCAACCAACAGGGGTTGTGTATCTACATCCAGTATACTTATGACCTATGCTTTTTTTTGATATTATAATTACAAATAATTAAATATAACTACTGTGTATATATATATAAGATATAAATATCTATATATATATATTCATATAAATTGAAAATATATATAATACATATACATTCATGTATATACAGTATATATATTTATATGTTTATCAGGCGGTTCCCTCTATGTGTGCTTCTAAAAATAGCACCATCTTGGGGGGTACGTACTGGGAACAACTCACGTTGCAGATCATGTCGCGGTCCACGTCGCAGTCCATGTCGAAAAATCATGCCAAACCCTCGAAGAAAAAAGAGGAAGAAAAACTATGGAAGAGACCATGTCGCAGTCCATGTCGCAGATTCATGAAAAAATTAGAAAGTTTGGGGATTGGAGAAAAAATATGCAACAGGTCACGTCGCTTTCCATGCCATAAATCATTGGCAAACTCAGTAGCACAATCTCGAGAAAACAGACGGAAATCATGCCGCTGACCACGGCTTAAACTCATGTTGTGTCAGATGGCGAAATGTTTGCAATTAGTCGTTGCGCAAGTGTCAAACCACATTGAAAACATGCGACGTACAGGATTCAAAAGCGGCCGTGATCCCCATAAGTCATCAGGGATCATGGATCCTCGCCCACATCAACGTCATAGCGGCAACCACAGCGCCGGTTGCTACAGCCAAACTCAGGCCACTGCTGAACTATATCCTTCCAGCACTGGCTCCGTGGTGCCCATCCACATCCAACATTTATAGCCTGATGCTGTGGCTGATGCAGCTGGTAGTTTTTGCAAGGGCCCATTCCCTGCTTGTAAGGGATACTAATGCTGAAATCCGTAATCCCAACCCCAAAAAAGATTCTCAGGCTGGAATTTCCAATCTTTGGGCTCTGATGCAACCCGATCTTCCTACTGTACATGTTCTGACGGAATCTGGCAAAACACATCCCCCCAATGGCAACTGAACCCATGAAGATGACAAAAAAGGAACAGCCCAGCACATCCAGGTTGATATCATGCGGATCAGGGTTGAGGGTAACTATGCAACGAATCCTGAACTCCTGTCAGTGCCTGGATGCGCGTCTTCAAAGGCCTCAGATCGGCAAAGATGGGCCGCAGCTACAAAGTCAAGCGGGCACAGTGAGGTGGGTTCGTGCGAAGTGGTGCCAACAGAGTTCACAAATGACTCCCTCGCAATTTGCGTAGCATGTGCGGCCGTGTTTCCAGTTGGGTTCCAGGATCAAAATCACAGGATCTCAGAACCCTTCGCCGGTGATACGTAACTCAATGGCAAGATGACTAGATATGACTAGGTGCTCCATCTCTCCAATTTTCGCCAAGTCTTGCTTTGTGGACAGACCCACGGCGGGACCACATGGACATCCGCTTGAATCTTATCAAAGAAACAGTCTGAGGTAGAAAATTCCCTCCAAATACCCTCACTTTAACATCAACATCTGCTTGAAATTCTGTGTATGATACAGTTTTAGAACCTCGACTGCAAAGTCAGGATTGCCCACACACGTCCAATCAGCAATCCAAGACTTTTTCGGCGTCAACTACCCAATACAACCTGATTTTTTTGCACAAAGACGCCGAAATGTTCGGATTCCCTGCAGTTTTCCCAGGCTGCATGTCACAAACTGCTGGATCAAGAGATCTGGCCAAGATGAGCCAGACGAGTACTCCAAGGGCTTCAAAACAACACACCCTAAGGTGTGTTTTCTTAGAATCAGGGCAAGATCAAAACCACATGCTCGAAAAGTAAGACTAGATCCGATTTAACTGCGCAGATTGGAGAAACATGAGCAAGTTGTGTGTGTAAGTTGTGTGTGTAAGTGTAAGTGTAAGTAAGCTGTGTGTGGGCAAAATTCTGTGTGGAAAAGTTTTGTGTGTGAGTTAAGTTGTGTGTGGACAAGTTCTGTGTGAGTAAGTTGGGTGTAAGCAAGTTGTGTGTGAGTAAGTTGTGTGTGTCGAGAAGTGCAGGCGGCGGGAGGACGGGGACGGGGCAGGCGGGAGTGCAGAACCAAAAACAAGAACTCCACACAAAGATGTGGGAAAATACTATGTTGCAACCTACGATCCAGCGACTTCTTCACGGCGTGTCAAAGCAGCTGGCTCAGAATGCTACTTTGGCATGTCTTGTCTGGGTGTGATGTAATCATGTTCTATTTCCTATCCTTTCGCTTCTCCACGGCGCGCCAAAGCTTCCAGAATTGTGATGTGATGTTTGGTGGCTCTGGTGTCATTGTTGTCCGACTTCGTGACACGTGGACCTAATTGTGATGTGATGTTTGGTGGCTCTGGTGTCATTGTTGTCTGACTTCGTGACATGTGGCATTTCTGTCCCGCAGCTAACGTAGAGCCCAAAAGACATTGAAAGGTACGTAGCGCATCTCGCACTTCAAATGCCAAAGCAAGTGCACAAAGCAAAGCGACAACCCAGCCATGTCTGATCATGTTCGCAGCTAGTGTCAGAGAAGTAAACATGTCCGTGCCTGCATCAAAGAACGCAGCCAGGAAACATCGTCAGACGTGCCTGCCAGCCATGCGTAGCGCATCTCGCACTCCAAACGCCAGTGCGACTACAGAATGCAAAGAAACAACCCAGCCATCCGTTTGATCATGTTCGCAGCTAGTGTCAAAGAAGTAAACGTGTCCGTGCCTGCATCGAAGAACGCAGCCAGGAAACATCCTCAGTTGTGCCTGCCAGCCATACGTAGCGCATCTCGCACTCCAAACGCCAAAGAAACTACACAAAGCAAAACGACAACCCAGCCATCCGTCTGATCATTGCCTGCATCGAAGAAGCAGCCGGCTCAGAATGCTACTTCGGCATGTCTTGCGCGCCACAAGAGCCAACCCATTGCCACCAGAGCCAGCCCAGTGCCGTAAGTGCCACGCCTGCCACGCAGAATGCAGATCGATGTCGCCAAGTGCCACGCCCGCCACGCAAAGTGCACGTCCATATCGCCAAGTGCCAAGCCTGCAACGCCCACAGCCGCGGCGACAACGGCGTCAACTGGGAACCAAGCGCGCCACCAGAGCCAGCCCAGGGCCGTAAGTGGCACGCCTGCCACGCAAAGTGCGCGTCGATGTCGCCATGCCTGCCACTCAAAGTGAAGGTCAATGTCGCCAAGTGCCATGCCTGCCACCCCAACAGCCGCAGCGACAACGGCAACAACTGGGAACCAAGCGCGCCACCAGAGCCAGCCCAGTGCCATAAGCGCCACGCCTGCCACGCAAACTGACGGTCCATGTCGCCAGGTGCCAGCCCTGCTACGCCATGTCGCCACGTCTGCCACGCAGAGTGCACGTCCATGTCGCCAAGTGCCACGCCTGCCACGCCAACAGCCGCGGCATGCCGCGCCGACAACGGGGTCAACTGGGAACCAAGTGCCCCACCAGAGAGCCAGTCCAGTGCCATAAGTGCCAGGCCTGCCACGCAAAGTGATGATCCATGTCGCCGACTGCCACGCCTTTCACACAAGGTTGTGCGTGAGCAATTGTGTGTGTGAAAGTAAGTTGTGTGTGTGTGTGAGTAAGTTGTGTGTGAAAGTAAGTTGTTGTGTGAGTAAGTAAGTTGTGTGTGAACAAGTTGCGCGTGACTAAGTTGTGTGAGGGCAAAGTTGTGTGTGAGTAAGTAAGTTGTGTGGGAGCAAGTTGTGTGTGTGTGTGAGCAAGTTGTGTGTGAGTAAGTTGTGTGCGTTAGTAAGTTGTGTGTGAGTAAGTTGTGTGTGTGTGAAAGAGTTGTGTGTGAGTAAGTTGTGTGTGAGTAAGTTGTGTGTGTGTGAGCAAGTTGTGTGTGAGTAAGTTGTGTGTGTGGGTAAGTTGTGTGTGAAAGTAAGTTGTGTGTGAGCGCGTTGTGTGTGCACAAGTTGTTTGTGGACAAGTTGTGTGTGAGTAAGTTGTGTGTGAGTACGTTTTGTGTGTGACTAAGTTGTGTGAGGACAAGTTGTGTGTGTGAGTAAGTTGTGTGTGAGCAAGCTGTGTGTAAGTAAGTTGTGTGTGAGTAAGTTGTGTGTGAGTAAGTTGTGTGTGAGTAAGTTGTGTGTGAGTACGTTGTGTGTGAGTAAGATGCGTGTGAGTGCAATGTGTGTGGACAAGTTGTTTGTGGACAAATTGTGTGTGTGTGAGTAAGTTGTGTGTCAGTAAGTTGTGTGTGAGTACGTTGTGTGCGAGTAAGTTGTGTGTGAGTAAATTGTGTGTGTGAGTAAGTTGTGTGTCAGTAAGTTGTGTGTCAGTAAGTTGTGTGTGAGTAAGTTGTGTGTGAGTAAGTTGTGTGTGTGTGAGCAAGTTGTGTGTGAGTAGGTTGTGTGTGGGTAAGTTGTGTGTGAAAGTAAGTTGTGTGTGAGCGCGTTGTGTGTGGACAAGTTGTTTGTGGACAAGTTGTGTGTGAGTAAGTTGTGTGTGTGTGAGTAAGTTGTGTGTGAGTACGTTTTGTGTGTGACTAAGCTGTGTGAGGACAAGTTGTGTGTGTGAGTAAGTTGTGTGTGGGCAAGCTGTGTGTAAGTAAGTTGTGTGTGAGTAAGTTGTGTGTGAGTACGTTGTGTGTGAGTAAGTTGTGTGTGTGAGTAAGTTGTGTGTGTGAGTAAGTTGTGTGTGTGTGAGTAAGTTGTGTGTCAGTAAGTTGTGTGTCGGCAAGTTGTGTGTCAGTAAGTTGTGTGTCAGTAAGTTGTGTGTGAGTAAGTTGTGTGTGAGTAAGTTGTGTGTGAGCAAGTTGTGTGTGAGTAAGTTGTTTGTGGACAAGTTGTGTGTGAGGCAGGCAGCGGGCGGGAGGAGGAGGAAGCAGGCGGGAGTCCACAAACAAAAACAAGAACGCCACACAAAGATGTGGGGAAAAAAACACACACCCATTGTTGCAACCGAGCCGCTCACTTGTGCATCGGCGGCTCTCGCACGTTGGGGTCTTGTGGCAGGGGTGCGTTCTCCTCCTGCACCTGCATGGCCACAACAGTTCACCGTTACAAAGATGTCCAGTAAAGAAACAAACTAACAACATTCAAACTAACTACATTCAAATTACAGTATACACTGAAAACACGAGCGAAGGAAAAAAGGAAAAAAATATGGCCTCCTCTGCCACCAAGCATGCCCACGGCGCGCGAAGCCACTCTACAATACGCTGAAACATTGTGAGAAAAAAAGACTGACACTTGTTGATGCTATTGCGTCATTGCTGTTCGTCATTGCTATTGTTTATTTGTTAAGTCTCTCTCATTAATGAATCATGAGTGAACTTCTGATTGTCATGATGGGTGGCACGGTCATACGTAAAGAATACACGTAGCAGCTTGGGTGGCACTGGAGGTGCAGGAGCTTGAGCCAAACCATCGCAACCATGTATATGTGTATATATGTATATGTGTATATATGTAGATATGTAGATATGTATAGGTATGTAGATATGTAGATATGTAACTATGTTAAAATGTATCTTAGTATCTATGTATCTAGCTATCTAGGTATCTAGGTATCTAGGTATCTAGGTATCTATGTATCTATGTATCTATGTATCTATGTATATATGTATGTATGTATGTATGTATGTATGTATGTATATATGTATATATGTATAAATGTATAAATGTATAAATGTAAAAAGGTATAAAGGTATAAAGGTATAAAGGTATATATGTATATATGTGAATATGTATATATGTATAAAGGTATAAAGGTATAAGGGTATACAGGTATAAAGGGAATAAAGGTATAAAGGTACAAAGGTATCAAGGTATAAAGGTATAAAGGTATAAAGGTATATATGTACATATGTATAAAGGTATAAAAATACAAAGGTATCTATGTATATATTTAAATATGTACATATGTATAAAGGTATAAAGGTATATATGTAAATACGTATAAAGGTATAAAGGTATAAAGGTAAAAAGGTATAAAGGTAAAAAGGTAAAAAGGTATATATGTGTATATGTATATATGTATATATGTATATATGTATAAAGGTATAAAGGTATAAAGGTATCAAGGTACAAAGGTACAAAGGTACAAAGGTACAAAGGTATAAAGATATGAAGGTATAAAGGTATATATGTATATATGTATATATGTTTGAGACTTCTTAAATCCTTTAGGATGCCATTTTTGGCAAATATTTTTCTACGTTTTTTTAATGATTTTTTTGATTTGCAGATATGATTTTTTTATGGTTGAGAAAATGACTTATGATTTTTTTATGGTTTTGAATACGTTTCTTTTAATGATTTGTTTATGGATGGGAAAATGACTTATGATTTTTTTAATGGTTTTGCTAGAGTTTCTCTGTAAAAATCAAATTTTCTGGTGGAAAAGACTTCAGGGAAGAGGAAATTCTAGGAAAATCGTAAAAAAATCGTAAAAAAATCGAAAATTTCTCGAGTTTTTAGCTGAAAACCAGATTCTGGGGACCTCGGAAGCATTTACGATTTTTTTACGATGTTTTTACGATTTTTTTTACGATTTTCCTAGAGAAACTCTAGCAAAATCATAAAAAAACGAAAATTTCTCGAGTTTGTAGCTGAAAACCAGATTCTGCTTGGATGGGCAGGCCTCTTGTATCTAGATGGCACAGTTGTATCTGCTTAGCGCACTTGTAAGTGTAGTTGTTGCAGTTAGCACAAGTTGCCTAAGTGCACTTAGTGAACTTGGGTATGTC